>Ga0065719_106639_pt1 | contig 23021 bp, 20 predicted proteins | sample GBSCel85sediment_FD_59106 | JGI IMG/M metagenome (GOLD analysis project Ga0065719, IMG submission 59106) | Hot spring sediment microbial communities from Great Boiling Spring, Nevada - Cellulolytic enrichment CS 85C v3 (version 3) | ecosystem: Environmental > Aquatic > Thermal springs > Hot... | reverse complement strand
TGTTAAAGCTATAGAAAACGTACTATCCTTTGTAGTTGTTTGAGCGTAGGAATAATATTTTGGTTGGAAAATTCTATCACATATAAGGTTTACAGTCTTTCCTAGTTCGATTCCTGCAGCATTTGGTGTTGAGAATCTACCAGAGGAAACTAGTTCAAGAGTGGAAATGCCTCTGTCTAAAGTGTGACCAATTGCTAAAAACACAGGAGTATCAATCTCAGCCACAGTGAAGCACGTCTCTGGTCCACCTATGTTCTCAAGATCCCTTTTATCACCTCCTCCTCTCACGATGAAGATGATGTCTGGTTTATCTTGCTCAGCTATTGTTTTTATTCTTTCTGCTAGCTTTTTATCATTTGAAAGAGGTATTTCGTGGTACTTCAACGAGACATGTTTTCTGTAAATACCAATTGTTTCGTTTATTCCTTGCTCAAAATCAAGGTGGGTTTGTGCTTTCAGTCCATGAATAACTGCTACGTTTAGTTTCAATTCTTTTCCTTGTTGTTTCTTGTCTAAAAGAACTCTCTCAATATAAGAGAGAAAGCTGTAGTTTTTATTTTTTCTTCTTAAAATGTCTAGCAATTTTTCTTCTAGCGCAGCAGTTGAAAGATTTTTGTCCTCAACCATGCTAAAGTTTCTAACTCTTATCCTTGGGTAAATGCCCCCGTTTGGGTGCGTATAACATTTAAGTATTCCTTCTACCTCAACGACAGTACCTTCAGGAACATCACTTGGAAAACTATCAAGTGTTACCTTGTATTTTTTATCATCTGTGAGATATACATATCCATTTTCCTTTAATACATATCCTTTAACCTTAACAACAAGGCAGTCTCTGCTTGAAGCAACAAGTTCAAGGACATCTGAAGGGGAAAGAACGAGAGAGGGAGGAATGTGTTGAGTAAATGTTTTCTTTTCCACTTCTATACTTTCACTTTCTTTTTACTCTTGAGTTTTTCACTCTAATATTTTAATAACAGGATCTTAGAAAAATACAAGAAAAATGAAATAAAAAATCAAAAAACATTATTTTCTTCAGTTATGTTTTTAACAATTGAAATGGTAGTGTCTCATTAATTGTGTAAACTTAATCACAACCCTTATCTATCCGACAAACCTCTCCTTGACCACGTTTAAAACCTTCTTCTCCGGAAAAAAGAGGTAAAGAAGAAGGTGTTTGGCTTGAGAAAGAAGCTTCTGATTGAGCTTTTTCCTCTTTTCTTGTAGTTTCTTTTGTAGTTTGCTTAAACAACTGAGTTTCTCTTTTCTCAAGAGTTTCGTTAAAAACCTCTTTTTTACCAATCCTTTTGGAAGAAGTTTCTAACTTTTCGTTAGTTTCAAGCTTTACGTAATTTTCTCTAAGCCAGTTAATAATAGCATTTTTACCAACCAAGGCCAAAAGATAGTTATCTTCTCTATAAAGAAGTAAAGGCACTTCTTTAAGGTCTACAAGCCTCATCAAGGCATAAACTTCTTGTGCTTCATAAAACTTTACAGGTATTTTATTGTTTTTAACGTATTCTTCTACAACCGCACAGTTAGGACAATTCCTCTGATAAACCAAAATCGGATAATCTAAAGGCACTGGCTTTAGGTTTACGTTTACTAAAAAATTAGCGGTTAAAATTCCTAAAAAACCCAAAAAACCTGCTAATCCCCAAAAAACTTTCCTCTGATAAATCACGTCTAAAACAAAACTAAGGATAACAAGACAAGCAACCACTAAACAAAACTGACAGAACTTTTTCATCCAAAAAGCTTGAATTCCAAGAAAATAACCTTCTACCAGCAAGCAAATTCCTAGGATAAAAAGTCTAAATCTTTGGGAAAAAACACTTTTCTTACTTGTAAAGTCAAGCAAGGTCAATCCTAAAAGAACGGCAAAAAGAAACACCCCTAAGTAATTAAGCACACCAAACTTGTCAAAAAAATGTATTATCTTACAGGATTCTGTTTGACATAAAGAACTGTTTTTAAAGTTCAAGTAAACTTCATAAGAGGTTAAACCAAACCCGAAAAGAACCAACAAGAGTAAAAAGTATTTAACAAAAGTTGGGCCTTGCTGATAAGACCTTTTCTCCCCTATAATCAACTCCATCTTTAATCCTACCTCCTACTTGTAATGTTTTTCTATAGCTCTAGTATTTTAATAACAAGATTTTGGGAAAATACGAGAGAAATAAGACAAAAAACCAAGAAAAAGAAAAATTTCGTAATTAAAGACAAAACAAAAAAAGGAGGGCACAAAGCCCTCCCTTCCTATAAACTTCCCGTGGTAAGGATGAATTCCTACCACGGGAAGTTTTTAATAGCCTGTATGGGGTCAGGCGGATTACTCCGCCTGATCTCCCAGGCCCTATGGAGGGCCTTTCTTAAGGCCCTCCTTTTTTCTTCGTCCTTAAGTTTTCCCATGAGGTGTTGCGCCTCTTGGGAAAACTTATAAGCGTAGCGACCGCTCTTTGCGGTCACCACACTCTTTATCAACCTTGAAATGTTATCTATCAGCTTCTCCTCCTCCTTCGAAAGAGGAGAACAAGATATCTCCTCTTCCGAAGGATCCTGGGGAAGCACAGGGATCCGTACCTCCCCAGTGAAATTCCTCCAGACCTGGTTAACTACAAAGTTAACCAGGTCTGTGTCCCCGAGGACAAAGTCCTCGGGGATCTCTTCCTCCTCCTCTAGAGGAGGAGAGGGGGGAAGAAGAGGATATTCCTCTTCTTCCTCTTCCCCCGTTATACTTGGCGGGAGGGGGACGTACCTATCCCCTTCCCGCCAAAATTTAAATTCTTCCTGGAGGAATTGGTCAACCAATTCCTCCAGGTTAAAAAGGGAAATAACACCCTCTCCATTTTCCTGACCTTGGTGCCAGTAATAACGCCAGGTGGCTGCAGGGAAGCCTACAGCCATACACTTCAAAATAAACCATCTGGCCTCCCTGTAAGGCCAAGCGGTTTTTGCCGCAAGAGCTCTGCTCTCACGGTCAATAAGTTCCCCCCTGGAGTCATCCAGGGGAGTCCACAGACGATACATATACCGCCCGTCTGTGGAATACTCTCCATCATTACCATACCTCTGTCTGATGAGCCAGGGCCATTCTGGCTCATCGTGAATAAGTTCTAAATCTAAATCTAAGTTCATACCTATCCCCCCTCCTTCTGTTTTTTTTTAATCCTTTAGCACAGAGGCAGATAAAGTCCTCAAACCCAGTTCTTCTCTTATTGAGATAGAGAAAATAAAAAGACCTGGAAAACTTAGTCTCTTCCCACAGAAGACAAGTCTGATTATTTTAAGAAGATTTTTAAAATTACATCTAGAAATAGCAAAGCTTATCAAACGTCTAATGGTAGCAAGTCATTAATGCAAAAAGCTTTTTCAGCCCTATTTTAAAAAAGCCTCTTTTACAACCAATCTTAAAGCCTTGTTTGAGGACTTTACTTGCTTTCTCAAACACCTTACAAAGAGAGGTAAGCTAACAAAAATACAAAAGCACTCCCAAGCTCAACTAAGAAATACCTTATAGGTATCTTAACACCACAATAAGCACACCTACCTCTAAGAAAAACGTAAGAAAAAATAGGAATATTGTGATACCACTTAATTTTCGTCTTACACACAGGACACATAGATGGAGGACGAATAATAGACATCCTTCGTGGAACACGATAAATTAAGACATTTAAAAAACTCCCTACACATGCACCAACTAAGAAGAAAAAAGTTGCTGCAAGCATAGGTACTGTTTTTATTAAGAACCAAAAAGTACTTAAGAAGTTTTCTGTTTCTAACCACACGTTTTTATACTATTCAAGCTTAAGATGAACAGGAAGCTCATCTTCCTTTTTTACAGACCTGTCTTTATAGGCAGTAACCCTATTCTTCCCTGAAGATTTGCTTTTGTATAAAGCCTCGTCTGCAAGTTTTATTGCACTGTCAATGTTTGTGTCTTTCGCAACTCCTGCTGATACGGTAAACTTTACCTTACGAAAGAATGGGTTTTCTTCCACCTTTTTTCTAATTCTTTCTACTGCTCTGAATGCCTCGTCTACATTAGCCTCAGGTAGAAATATTATAAGAAACTCTTCCCCTCCATACCTAATAATGATGTCACTAGAACGAAGACTCCTCCTCAGTACGTCGCCAAGCATTTTCAACACTTCATCTCCTGTTTGATGACCATAAACATCGTTTATCCTTTTAAAATTATCTCCATCGATTAATGCCACACAAAAACTTTTACAAAGACTTGAGATCCATAACTTCTCATCTTCAAGAAACTTTCTTGAAAAGACTCCAGTAAGATCATCAAGATAAAGCGATTCTATACACTTTGAAAAATTAACCCTGTTTGCCCCCCTTTCAGATAGAATTTTAAAAGCCATATTTTGTCCTTCACTTATTGCAACTCCCAAAGGTAATCCCTTAAGAATTGAAGCAATATAACTTGAAAAAAAAGCATCTCCACAGCCTGACGAGGAAACAGGATTCTCAACAGTATAGGAGGGAAAAAACCACTGTACTGTCCCCTTCTTACGTCTTTTGTCAGGGATGTAAACCTTTACTCCCCTTGGGCCATAAGTAATAATCCATATTGCTTGAAGAAACTCCAGAGGATTTTCCACCCCTGTACTGTCTATCACTGCTTCTAACTCCAGGTTATTCATACAAATAGAATGCACTTTGCTACCTACCTCTATTCCCCTCCTTTTTAAGAACAACACTGCATTTACAAAACGCTTTACCTTCACCTCACTCACTCCTGAAATAAACAAGTTTGAACCTTCCGGACTACAATTTAAGATGTAGATAATAGTGTCAACGTGAAGATTACAATCAAAATAACCATAGTGGCCTGGAATTAAGTAAAGCAGATCTGTGAACTGTTTTCCAATCCATTGCCTACACGAAGGATGATCAACACACGTAGAAGTCACAGCATACTTCAACTTTCCTTTCTCCCTAATAGCCAAAAACCCAGGTTCTGGAAAGTCGTCTTGCCCTAGATAGAGAAAATGTTCAACTTGCCTGTCCCTTAAAAAATCCCTTACTATCATACTTGTGATTGACTTTCTTGGAAGAGCTGACACAAAAACTGGGTGTATACCACTTTCTAAAAGCCCCATAAGAACGTTAAATGAGGTTCCACCAATGGAATAAGCAAACGTTCCTGGAAGATCTTTACCATCCTTATCAAATGAGAAGTCAGAATCAGCAAAAATATCAATGTGTACTGAACCACAAACAACTATGTCTCCTTTCCCCACAATCAACCTCTATTGCTCTAACTTACACAAGGCATTATATGCTTTAAGGAAAAAGTCTTTCACTTTTTCTTCATCTTTAAACCCATCCTCTCCTTTTAATCCACTGTTAGCATCTACTCCAAAAGGACGTACTGCCTTAATTGCTTGCTCCACATTAGAAGGGTTTAACCCTCCAGCTAATAACACAGGAAAGGGTCTAAAGTAGTCTACAATAGCTCTGCTGATATCCCAGTTATGAGTTTTCCCTGTTCCTCCTATCTTGTCATCTGTTCGTGAATCTAACAAAATTGCATCTACTTCACCTACATACGTAGAAATGTACTGAATCAGTCTTGCTAAGTCATCTTGAGACACGTCACCCGATGGAACATGAAAGGTCTTAATAATAAAAACTTCAGGATAGTACGTTTTTATGCTTCTTATGTCCTCTGGAAAAATGTCATCCTGTAATTGTAAAGCAAAGCTGGTTGAGGAACCGAGTAAGAGATTTGACCTATAAGATCTTAAAACAGCATTGAGAAGATTGTTAATCTCTCGAAAATTGTTTAAGTGAGTTACAACCACTCTCAGTATGTCGTAAGGTACCTTTTTAAAGAAGTAACCAACTTTCTCTGGAGGAATAGCATCTGAAGTCTTATACCTTACTCCTGAAATAAAACCAACAGCACTTACTCCATAAATCCTATGTTGACAGACAATATCTAACTCTTGCTCAGTCTTAACACCGCATACCTTGATTCTATACATACCCTCCTCCTTGTATTGCAGGCTTATTATATTCCCTACAACAGTAAATCATCTATAGAAATGTCCTTTCCCTCACCAAGTTGAGTTTCAGTGTGCAATTCTTTACTATCCCCTTGTATTATCTGATCAACTTTTGTGTTTTCCATTTTTTCTGTTCCCTTTATTTGAGCCCTCTCTCTACTAATTGATTTGATCACGTCTTCCATAGCTTTTGTTTTTAACGAGAAATTGACCACTTGCTCATACGCCTTGCACAAAACAAACAAAGCAAAATCGTCTTTCATCTCCTTCCAAAGGTCTTCCAAAAGTTGTGACAGAAAGCACTCAAAAACAGACCTTTTTGATAGAGGCATCCTCTGTTTCAAAAATACGTGGAGTACTTCGTTTAGATCTGAATCCTTAATAATAAGATTCACTCTATGTCGGTACATAGCGCTTACCTTATCCTCTACTGGTCATCTCCTTTTAAGGCTAAAGATTCTTTTATCTCCTTAACCACGATCTTAGTAACACCCTTCACATTTGCTATGTCTGCATTTGGAACAATAGTTATCTTAAACTCTTTCTCCTGCTCAGGATCTACAAAGAACGCTCCACCTCCACCTATAACCATAGACTTGATATCACTTGCTACCACTCTCCATTCAGATCTTGCAAATAATCTGCTTTTCAACCAATCAAAGTAATACTTTCTAGCAAGCTGAGTTAGGTACTCGTCTCCACCCTCAAGAAAACGGGCAATCCTAAAAGGATCATCCTTACTTGCCCTCTCAAGAAAAGAAACAAGACCAGCTTCCTTGAGACTAAAACATAACTCTCTTGGTATAAAAGGAACTCGTATCAATTTCCCATTTTTTTCCACTGTTTTGTAGCGGGCAACTAAAACATCCACCGTATTAAAACCTATGTCAAGAACAATAACGTCTCCAGGAGTTCCAGCTTCTATCCATATACCTGAACCTTGTATTAAGAAAAATACATTACTATGATCCCTCTCTGGAAGCACCTCTCTTATTCTTAAAGCTATTAAATCCTTCTTGTTCCAGTCTGACATAGAAAGAAGAACGTATAATCTATCAAAATCATAACAAAACGCTTTCGTAAAAACGGGAATACCAAAGTTTTCGAGCCATCCTGGAGTCAAGGTGGGTAAAGGAACACCACAAGAGAGAGCGTCTTTTCCTACGACATAACTTTTACCGTGTACTGATACAGAAAGCGAATCCTTTAGAGAGTTTTTTAAAGTGTCACTCCACTCAGGAATTTCGCTAATAGCACTTGGTATTTTGTCAAAAGAGACCTGCATTCTACCAGAGCTAAGATTGACAAAGAGTTTAGCTATCTTAAAGTTTCCATACCCAGGATCTACTACGTAAACTTTGTACATAACTTCCTCCTAAATCTACGTTTTTTTATATTACTTAAGTCAAGTTACCTGAAAAGAAAAAGTCAAATAGAACAGACTTCTTTCTCTTGTTCTCAAAGAGGAAAGTATAAAAAGGTTATTTGCATGCCTACTCTGGTTAGTATAACAAAGACAGTTCTAAACAGCAGTAAAAGAACAATCCTCAGATGATCCATCCACCTCTTTTTTCTTTTCTTTATTATTACTAATCCGTAAGAAAAAGGACTCAGCCATTCATAACTCTTGGAGGGACAAGAAAAAAAAATCATTCTTTTGAGTGAAAAATAGAACCATTTAGTTCCTTAAACACACCTATAAGCTCGTCAATAGCCTTTTCAAGCCTCTCCTTTTTTCTTACATATTCACTATAGTCTTCATGAAGAAGACAGCTCATAGGGTCCACAAAAACCCTTATAGCTTTTTCTACGTCAGAAACAGGAATCCCTTTTTTTAAAACCTCCTTGTACACAAGTAAAAAAAACAACAAACCAGCCTTTATCCATTGTGACTTTTCGTGCTTTTTCATGGAATCTAGCACAATCAGAAGAGGTAGGTCCGTTCTTTCAGATAGAGAAAACTTAACAGTTTTACTTTCTCTCTTTTTCACAAGCTCACACCTCAAATAGTAACCATCCTACCTCAAGCCTAAGCCCTATTTCAATAGGTATTCAAACCTCTTTTCCAAAATGTCATCAATAACCATTGGAGGCTCTATATAATAACCCTGCACAAAAGGAACTCCAAGCTCACAGGCAATTCTGTAGTGTTTGTCATTTTCCACTTTCTTCAAAATAATAGAAGTCTTTCCCGTTTGGTTTGCTAACTTAACAAGATGGGCTACCTTTTCTTTGAATTTCTCACAAACACTCATAGGAAGCTTTACGTAATCAGGAGCCGGACTAAATAGCCTGCCCTTGTTTAAAAGGACTCTTTCTAAAAGGTCAAGATCTGCGTTTTCCATTAAATCAAGCGCTGTTTTAAAACCTCTTCTCTGAACAAGGTTAATAATGTTAAATAGGTTCTGCTCCCCCTCTGAGCTAGTCTCCTCATCAATGGTAATGTCTACAACTATCACCTTCTTACTTATGCCTAATTTCTCAAAAACCCATGATATTATCTGTGTTAAATCTTTAAACTTAGGAGCCCCTGGAGAAACGTTAATAAACAGTACAAAATGCCCGGGCACCTTTTTCAATAAAAGCTCCACTTCTTCAGCTGTTCTTTCATAGAAGACATAATTAATGTTTACAAAATTACCAGATTTTATGGCAAAGGAAAAAAAGTCTTCTGACATAAGGACTTTATCACCAGACTTAATTCTCATAAACACTTCATAACCAAGTACTTTACGCTCTAAAGTTGATACAACTGGCTGGTAAAAAGGAGTTACCTTCTTTTCTTTAATGCACTTCGCAACAGTATAAGCCTTGTCTAAAGCATCTTGATAGTTGTCCATTTTTCCCGTTTTTATGTAATACTTGGTACAATACATTATACTGTCTGCCATCCAGAAAAGTTCCTTCGGCGTTTCACCGTCATCAGGAAAAGTCACTACTCCAACTGACGCAGTAACAGATATAGATACATCTAAATGTTCTATATTAATCGTTAATTTCCCTAAGTTTTCCTGAAACTTGCATGCTACAGCCGAAGCTATCTCCTTTGGGGCACCGGGCATAATCACGACAAACTCGTCACCACCATAGCGAGCTACGATATCTGTATTCCTAAAACTTCTCTTAATAAAATTCGCCACTTCTTTTAAACAGATGTCTCCCACTTCGTGTCCGTACGTATCATTTATTGTCTTAAAGTTGTTCAAGTCCATTATCACCAATGAAACAGGAAACCTTAACTTCTTTGCCTCCCTCAGTTTTAAATCCAACACCTCCCAGAAAAAGCTCTTGTTTACAAGCCCTGTAAGATGATCCTTTCTTGACGCCGACTGTGAATAACCAAGCCATTTGACCAATTCAATACAACTATGTAGAAGAGAAAGAAGCATCTCAAGCTGGGAGATTATCACTTCTCTGTTGTGAGAAAGCAAAGCCCCATCTAAAGCCAACCCTGAAAAAAGTACCTTGACCTTAGTAGAATCTATAGAGGTAAGAGCATCGTCATCCGAAAAAGAAGGATACTTACTTTCTTTTATATAGAACGTAATGTTATCATCTATACCCCATAGATTGATGTCGCTTCCTACGTGAACTTGCTCAACTATTATATCCTCTTCAGTAACTCCCTGTACAAGGGGCGACAACTCATTCAGTAATGAGTCCTTTATTTTTTGTAAAAGCCTAAATATCCTAACTTTTGTAAATAGAATGATTTTCTTTGACTCTTTTACTTGTACAACAAAGAACAAAGTATGTACAGGAAAAAAAGTTAATATTTTTCTTAGATTGAGTTCTATAAGCTGACGCCAGTCGTCTTCTGTAAAATCAGGAATAATCCCGTTAAAGTCAGGAAGCCTTGATATAAAAANGTCAGANGAGAACTCCATATAAAACCTCCAATCTTTTTNAGGCTATTTTTTAATCTTTATATTTTCTTTAAAATTCCGCATTCACNATAACGAAAAGGTATTCNTCTTCTTGGTGTATCTCCCTACCTAATATACCCTTTGAAAGAGCCTTNTTCCCTGTTTTCAGACCCGCTACAACAAAATAGTCTCCCTTCTTCAGTAAGATTTTGTTCAATATGTTTTTCTCATCTACTAAAGGTCTCTTAATCTGAATAGGTTGAAGTTCAGGATCTGCCTGCCAACTAGTAACAGCATAATCAAATACGTACGATGACTTCAAGAAAAAATCCATAACCACTTGTCCCTCTGCTACAACCAGTGGGCGGAATATTAGACTAAGTCCCACCTTAACAGGGTTCCAAGTAGGTTTGCCTTGCCTTACTTCAGAAGTATACTCAGCATAATAAGACACCAGATCCCCAGGTTCCCAATAACCGTATTCCTTGGTAATAGAAAATTCAGCAGGAATACCGTTGGCTGTCATCAAAATAGGACTAGACAAAACCTCCACCTTTCCAAATTTCCTGAGATAATTAACAAAAGACTTGAGTCTGTCCTTTGATTGTAGTGAAAAAACAACAGTACCAGGCTGGCTTTCCTCAGAAGACGTAAGAGGAGTAACTTCTATTGTACCAGCCAAGGTCTTGTCTAAGTCGAGTAAGTACTTCAGCGAAAAGTCAAAGGCATGGTCTTTTGATAGTTTCAGGTTAAGTACTACTACTTTCAAAAGTACATACCTTGTTTGTGCGTCAAACTCTTTTTTTATTGATTCTGCAAAATTTCTTAAACGATTTGGCGTTCCACTAGCAGTTATCCATCCACTAACTTCAGAGACAGAAACTAACGTAACACCACTTGCCTCTGCAATACTTTTTACTCTATCTTTAAAAGATTCAGCCTTGTTTTCCACTGAAAGAGTTTCAGCCTCTATTTTTCCTTCTGGTGGAAATGCAAGTAAAGTAGGTATCCACAAAGAAGCAATTTCAGAATCGTTAAGCACTACGTGTCCATTTTCGTCTCCCCTAATCCACAAGTCGTATTTATTTGTAATCATTCTGAAAAAGTCTTTAACAGTTCCAGCAAACTCAATACTTACACGGCGATTGCTAAGTTCCTCACTCGAAAAAGCAACACTAATACCTGCTACTTTATTGATAAAACGCATTACGTCTCCTAAAGGAACGTCGTTTAAACTGACTGTTATACTTTTACTATAAATTGGATGCTCAAGTCCTTTCAAGTTTTCTGGAAGGTTCACCACTATCTCAGTATTAAGCTTGAGACCTTGCCCCTTTTCCAAAGGCTCTCTGTAAACGTCCTCAAGCTCCCTTTTGTCGTAGTATGAACTCTTAGACGAACTTATCTCTTCGTCAGGTATGTTAGGAATAATCAAACTACACGAGGAAAATAAAAATAGACACAAAGTTGACAGAAAAAAGAGTATAATTTTTTGTAAAAGGAATTCGAATTTTTTCATACCCTCTCCCTTTCTTTTTAATTGTTATTAACTACGTGTTAGGGGGTAAAAACACGTCATCCATTTTTACCATTTTAGAAAACCTAACTTTATCTTGTGCTTTCTCTAGAGCGTCCTCATAAGTAACCATTCCCTTTTTGACTAAGTTGGCAAGACATTGATCAAGAGTATTCATCCCGTCTTGTTGGGAAGTTTCAATAACACTTTGTAATTGGTAGGTTTTTCCTTCACGGATGAGGGATCTCACAGCAGGGGTAGCAGTCATTACCTCGTAAGCAACAATCAATCCTTTCTGATCCCGCCTAGGAAGCAGAGTCTGAGAAATCACTCCTTCTATTACATCTGCAAAATCCATTCTAATTTGATTTTGCATTTCAGAAGGAAAAGACTGTATGATTCTATCAACTGTTTTTGCAGCAGAAATGGTATGTACCGTAGATAAAACTAAGTGTCCTGTAAGTGCAGCCTTTATAGCAAGGTCAATAGTCTCTGTGTCTCTCATCTCTCCTACTAAGATAACGTCAGGGTCTTCTCTTAACGCTCCCCTTAGTGCCTCAGCAAAAGATTTAGTATGTTGACCAACCTCACGGTGAGAAATAAACGACTTCTTATTTTCATGTATGTATTCAATAGGATCTTCAATGGTAATTATTCTACACATCCTCGTTTTGTTTATCTCATTCACCATTGCAGCAAGAGTGGTTGACTTACCACTTCCTGTTGGTCCCGTAACAAGAACAAGTCCACGAGTAAGACTAGTAAATCTCTTTAGCACCTCAGGTAGTCCCAAATCGTCTATTGAAGGGGGATTCACAGGAAGGTGCCGCATAACAGCTGCCACTCCTGCAAGTTCAAAAAAAACGTTTACCCTGAAACGATGGTTATCTATCTGTAAAGCGAAGTCAATTTCCCCACAAAAATTACTAATTGCATCCCTTTTTCCAGGAGGAACAAGAGAAAAGATGTCTTCTCTATTCACAGGGCGGAAGCTCTCAAGGATTGTAAGTTTCCCCATGACTCTTATTCTTGGCTTTTCCTTTTCAACAAGGTGTATGTCAGTTGCCTGTCTTTTTGTTGCTTCTCTAATTAATTTCACCAACCACTCCGTCTCAACTCCACCTTCAAGGGTCGCTAAGTCTATTCTCATGGCTGGTCACTCCTCGTGCTATACCACTTATTACGAAATAACAGACGGTAATTCATATATAGGAACCACAACAGAAAGCACAGTATATCCAACAATTAAACCTAGTATTAATATTGCCAGGTAACCAAGAACTGAAATAATTAACCTGTAATATTCACTCGTTAAGGAAGTGTAATACTCGTATGCTGTCCTCATTGTTCTATCTATACTTCCTGATAACTCCCCTGAACGGAGTAGAGTGACAAATATAAAGTCTGTTTCCTCTGGGTTAAACGACTGAGAAAGAGTTGAACCTTGTTCGACTAATTGCTCCGCTTGTAACACAATCTGTTTAAACACCCAGTTTGGTAAGACAGACCGCGCAATACTTAAACACTCCCTTATGCTTATTCCTGACTCAACACCAACGGAAATAATAAGGGATAAATAAGTCAAGTTATAAGACTTCACAACCTGACCTATGATAGGCAACTTGTAAACTATTTTATCTCTTATCGGTTTTATCATGGGATGGTACTTTCCAACAATAAAAAACGAAGCTATCAACACAGTTATTAGTGGAAGTATCCACCCATAATGAACCAGAAAGTTGTTTATAGACATTAACATTGCCGTTCTACGTGGAAGGACTACACCGCCAACTAACTCCTTGTACATATTGGTTATTTTTGGTATGAAAACAAAAATCATTAGAGAAAGTAAGATAAACACCATGGTAATAATAAAAAGAGGATAAGCACTCTGTTGTTTTAAAGTCTTTCTTAACTGGTATTCTTCTTCTAACCTCCTAATCTGTATGTCCATGAGCCTATCTAGCTGTCCAGATAGCTCTCCAAACTTCATTGACTCGATAAAAACAGGGTCGAAAACTTCCGGATAGTTTGCACACGCTTCTGAAAATCTAGCACCCCTTGATATGTGATCCTTTATAGAGGTGAGTATTTGACTAAGCCTTTTATCCCTTTTATAAATACTTCTTGCAGTCTCCTCAAGAGCCACCGAAAGGGAAATACCTGATTTGATTAAAGTTCCAAGTGTTTTTAAGGCTGTTATCACGTTTTTTTTCGAAATGCCTCTTCTAAATAGAAGAAGTCTAAGTGGAGAAAGGTTTGAATAGGGATCACCAGTTGATACCAGTTTGGGATCTTCTACTAGGAATAGGTTCTGGCTCTCAAGAAAGTCATATAACTCAAGCAAAGAGTCAACTTCTACTTCACCTTTAATTTTCTTGCCTTCCCTAGTCTTTGCTACGTAGCTAAATCTAGGCATAGCCTTTAGATAGTTGGAGTATGCTCTAACTCCAACACCGGGTTATTTATATCACGCCTCTCAAAGCTGGAAATAAACCCGGCAGGCGTTATTTTCCTAGCTTCACTCATTTTCATATTATAGAAAAACATCATCCGACGTACCACAACTTTTGTCAGGACCACACGATTTAAAGCTCGTTCCCGTATATACAAAAAGGGATCCCCATGCATCGTATGCATCTTTTCCCTTAAGAAATCCTTCTCTCACCAAAGTAACCACACAATTGGTACTTCCTACAGTACACCCTGGGGTATCTCCATTATTCACGTCTCTGTAAACATTTAACGCTGCCTGTGCTTGAGAGAGTCTTTCAATTGTAATGTCATGCTTGGACTGTACTGCATCTTTTACGTTAAGAATAATATAAAGGTCATCCTTTTGTGGGCTGAAATCATGAGTCGAATTATTATACAAACTATCAAGGTTACCATTTAACCCCTTGCTTAAGATAGCAAGGTCATAAAAAGTGCCATTATAATTAACAGGAGAGAAAAATACGTAATCTCTTCCCCATATGTCCCTATATTGGTCAGGGTTTAAGAGATTTTTTATGTCATTTATGCTCGTAGGTATCCTATCTGTTTGATAGTTATACTCGTACACCGCAGCCTTTAAGATCTCAAATCGCTTCTTCTGTTCCTCGTCAAGATTTCGCCGGAAAATGTAAATATTATTCGCAGCTGACGATAAGATGATATACCCTGCAATTGTAAAGATTATTACTCCTATTATCATTTCAAGGAAAACGTACCCTGCTTTCCTTTTATTCCTCGTCTTTTGCATTAACCTATCCCTCGTAGAATTTTTTGCTTTACTTCACTCATAGAAGTAATTTTATCCGCTACTTTCCTCAGTGCCACCTGAGCTAAAGTCTTAAAGCCTGTTTCCTTAGCAGCTTCTCCTAAACGCGCTATACTAAACTCACTTCTCAAGAGCTCTCTTTTGACGTTCTCATAAAACAACCAAAGTATTTCATAAACTATGGTTTGTTTGTAATATCCAGAACCAGAACAATAAGTACACTTCATGTTGTCAAAAACAGGATCAACAACCGTGTTTGGTACGTCTACCGCGAACTTTTCAAATAGTTCTCTTTCTTCTTCAGTTATCTCCCTTTCCTGTCTACAGAATGGACATACAACTCTAACAAGTCGTTGTGAAATAATAGCTATTAAAGATTCAGCAATCATTGATGGATTTATTGACAATTCTATTAGTCGTGGGATAGTTTCAAGAGCTGTATTTGTGTGTACTGTAGAAAGTACGAGATGACCTGTCAAGGCTGCATGAAGCGCAGTCTTTGCCGTCTCTTCATCTCTAATCTCACCTACAAGTATTATGTCAGGGTCTTGACGAAGAAACGACTTTAATGCACTGCTAAAAGTAACCCCAGCTTTTGGATTTACCTGGACCTGTCTAAATCCACTGATGTTATACTCAACTGGATCTTCAACTGTAAAAATAGCAGTCGTAAAGGGATTTCTCTCAAGTAAAGCGGAATAAAGAGTAGTAGTTTTACCACTTCCTGTTGGTCCTGTAACCAATATCATTCCATAAGGATGTCTTACCGCTTTTTTCAAGAGCTCTAAATCTTCAGGATAAAAACCTAAGTTGTCTAGTTTCATAGCAACTCTCGTTCGGTCAAGAATTCTGAGAACCAAGCTTTCCCCTCTTTGAGGAGGGACAGTAGGAATCTTGCTGACTCTTAAGTAAACTTTTTTCGTTCCTTGTATGGTAACTGTTAATGAACCGTCTTCTATGTGTAATTTGTCCCCTATTGTCATTCCTGCTGCCTGTTTTATCTGAGTGGCAACAGGCTCGTAAAGAATTTTGTCAAAAGTTCTGAAGTGAATAAGGTGACCTCGTACTCTATAAAAAACCCTAAAAGCCTCATCATCAAGGACAAGATGAATATCTGAAGCTTGATCTGCAAGCCCCTTTAGTATTAAATAGTTTACNAGCCTTGGTACACCAGCTGTTTGAGCCCCNACTCCTTCTCTTTTCAANGCATCCGTTAACTCGCTTGAAAGAAGATCTATCCTTTTGTCAAANGACAGTTCCTTGTAAACCTTTTGTTGAGTNAGTATAAGAGACGTAAACTCAGCAATAACTATTTCTACGTTTTCTCCTTCAAAAATACTTTTAACGTAATTCAATGCATTAATATCAAAAGGATCTGCAACGGCAACTATAACTCTACCATCCTCCCTTCGTAATGGAAGAACTTTCATCTCGTAGGCAGTTTCAGCATTTACTTGTGTTGCTACGTCATAGTCTATTTTCTCTTTCTCAAGATCAACACGCCTGTAGCCTGTCTGAGCACATAAAGCAGTTACTACGTCCTTTTCTGTAATAAAGTTAAGGTTAAGGGCTATTTCACCGAAGCGTTTTCCTGAAGTTTTCTGTTCTTTTAGAATGGTATCAATCTGTTCATCAGTTAATATTCCTAGCTTTTTAAAAAGTTCACCTATACGTTCTTCCTTTTCCTCTCCAAAAAACAGGTACCTCTTGATAGGATTGTCTGCCATATCACACCCTCCTTTGTCTTAACATAAAGAACCTTTTCATCTTCATTGTCCTGTTTTTCCAGCATTCTTGTGGTTCTGACTCTTTGTTCCAAGCTCAGTTAAATTAATAGACCTTATTTTGTCTGGTGGTGGAGGTGGAGGAACCCTTGACACGTCTTCTTTCCCCTTCTTATCGGCACTGTCTTCTCCCTCTTGTTTCTTTGTAGACTCAATGGTCTCTGTAGTAGTTTCTGTAGCCTTTTCTGTTTGAGTAGCAGTAGTAGTCTCAACTACCTCACTTAAATAGGCAAAGGGGACGATCAGATAACCTTGGCTCAAGTGTAAGGGTTCAAGTAGCAAGTAAGAACCCTGCCACGAGTTCTTTGTTAGAACATAAACTCCATTTGAAGTGAACAACCTATCACCTGGTTTAAGATAAATAAATAAAGGCTTACCAGTTATGCTCTCTATTACGTAATAACAATTCTTTCCATCCCCTATCACACCAGCTACTCTGAAGTTTTCAGAGACGTGGTAATTTTCTGGGCTCTTTTTGTACTCTTCTAGAATCTTTCTAAGACTACGGGCTTCTTTCTCTTTTTCCTGAACCTGTTTTTCAAGATAAGTAAGCTTTCTTTTCATAAAGATGAGTACGTTTTCCTTACTACCTAGAGGGATCTTTTTTAAGTCGGATTTTGAGAGTACAGAACTACTACCCCTTTTCCCACTAGGTGTTGAGGACTCTCCTGGCTCAAGCTCTGAGGAAGTACTGGTAACCTCTCCTGAGACTGTAGGGGATCCGTCATCGCTGGTTGTAGGTCTACTTGAGTAAACGTTACTAAGTCTTCCCAAGTGAAAGGAATCTTTACCTTCACCTCTATCACCAATAGATGAGGTAAGTCCTTTACTTCTGGACAGATTACCTGCTTTGTTACTATCTCTTTTATCTCCCACTGAGTAGGAAAATGAACCTTGTTTTGGATCAGTGATTGTTTCTGCTCTTGCGAGAGAGATAGAAAAGACTCTACGGAAGGAATTGCTAACCATATTTGTGAAACCTGTGGATGTATTGTGAGGAAAAAAAACTGTCTTTTCTCCTCCACACTTCTCTTCAAAGCATCTAGCATAGTTGTTGCCCTCTTTGTTAATAGAGGAAATACGACGTGGTTCACTATTATCAATATTACCAACATTAATAGGACTAGGATTAGTAGATATTTCTTTTTTCCAACAAACTTCTGAGTAAAGATTGTTTTGATGAGTTTCACTGATCTCACCTCCTATATCTTGGATCCACCTTATTACCTTCTGTTTGTCCTCCTTGCTAAACACGTAAGAACAGGCCTCAACGTAACATCTATTCTTATCAGCTTCCAACTTCTTCACGTACCCTATAAAACCATTGGCGGGGTTAAGAAAGTTAATACACTCAGTCCTAATCCTGTTATCAAAAACGTTCTTCAAAGAAACGTAGTCATTTTGTATTTGTTTTAACTTTTTTTCTTCACTCTTAAGAAGATCGACTTCTTTCAAAATACTAAGAAAAACAGTTGTAGAACGATACACCTGAAAGGTGTAAAACATACAAATAGCTGTTAATAAAAAAGTGAGAACTGGAATTAAATACTTCTCAAGAGAGGGGTAAATACTTATAAACTTCTTTGTTAAAGCTCGCAAAGGATTTTGTATACTACTAGTAAAGATTGTTTCAGGTGCAGTAGCAAGTTGTTTTTCAAGCTCCTCCCAGTCGTCTATGAAAGTAACAGAACTGTCATCTGGGGTTATAGGTAGGTTGAATTCAGGTGTTTTTATAACAAAATAACGGACTTCATTGGCTCCTCCACTGCTTCTTTTAATTTTAGGTATGACGTCCGCTAATAACCCGGTAAGTCCGTCTACGTTAACACCTCTGCAGAAAAAGATGCCTTTATGTGAACATACCGTTACGTAAACACTGGATTGTGTATTTTGGACAATGTAGACTCCTAACACGTTGGCAGGTAGGTTCCTTACAGTATGTAGCAAGAAAAAAAGAGGCGCAGGGAATAACCTTACCTTGTATCGTGAGGTCAAACCATAAGCATGAACTGTATTTTTCTCAATGAAAAACAAAACATCTTGAATTCTGTAATTTATATATTGCTTTTCGAGTTGTGTTTTAATCCATACTTTCTGTTCCCTCTTTTTCAGAGCTTGTGGCATCTTATTAGGAAAAGAGGCATATATAAGATTCTGGGGGAGAAGACCTACGTAAGAAGCCTTTTTTGCAATCTCTTCTTCTACTTTTAGCTGTATCTCATCTAGAAATACAATAGTAGTGTTTTTCATCTCATTCCCTCACATATAGGAGTCCTTTTTATTAATCTTTAAGAAGTTTTTAACGGACTTAAGATAGGTAAAAACGTTTGCTTAACAAGAAGAAAAACAATAACACGTTTATAATCAGAGGTACATGCCTTTACGTTCCTTCTACCCATTGAATTGAGCCAGCTGTTGGGCCATCGCCCCGATCAACTTCCTTGTCCAAGTCCCTAAACACTTTTTCACATTCTTCATCGGAGCACTCTAGTTTGAGATAATAAACTGTGACACCTGAAGCATCATCAGTATAAGCTTGTAATAATAAATAACGGGCTCCTGGAATAACACTCGGAGCTTTTGACAAATAACCTTTCTGTATTAAGTCGTCTAAATAATCACCGTTTCCGTTGTCGTCTCTCAAATCACCTTTCACCATTGCTGAATTGACAGCAGTTCTTATAGACGTAATATCTTGAGCTACTGCTCCAACTTTTCCTCTATGAATATAATGATGTAATATAGCAACTACAGCTCCTATTATAAGGATCAGTATAAAAATTGCTATTACGAGGGAAAGCAATGTAACACCTTTTTCTCTTTCCTTGTGCTTAGATCTCTTCTTGTGACGTACCTTCATTTCTTCTCCACCCCCGTGCTCTTTTTTCTCTTTCTTTAAAAAAAAAGGGAAGGGGCAATCGCCCCTCCCCTTTGTATTAGACAAAGGTAAAGATTATTGTATTATTCATGCCATGTGCTCATTCCAGGCTCAGCATAGAGAAGGTAGAAAACAGTTACAGTTGAAGTTGCACTGTCATCATTCCACTGAATTGCACCTTGAGCATTTCCATTATCATTATCAAGCTTCTTATCAAGCTGGGATACAATGTATTTTGCCATGTCATAAGAATCGGTACCGTTATTGGCGAGTCGAATGTAATAAGAAACGTTATTATTAGCATCTAAATAACGTTTAACTTGGTATGAACTAAAGACTTGATCACTAGGTAATTTAGAGAGCCATCCTTCATTATAAATGTCATCTAGGTAGTTCCCATCGCCACCTTCATCTACCAATACACCAGCATTCTTTGTGTAAGCAGAGTCAAATGCAGTTTTGATAGCTATTAAATTCTCGTTTGTAGCAGCAACTTTAGCATCTTTAAGGTGTGTTAACAACATAGGTGTAACTGCTGCCCCTATTAAGAGCACAATAGCAATTGCTACAATAAGCTCAATAAGAGTGAATCCTTTTTTGCGTTTCTTTTCGGCTCTTTTCTCCATACTTGCACCTCCTTAACGATTTTTTTTTGTGCAAAATAAAGGAAAAACACTTTGTTACTATCTCTTACGTCAGCCCTTCCAGCCAGACATATTTCACCTCCTTTCTACAGTGTTTTTTTTATATATAATTTAAATTTTTTAAGCAATGTCCTCTGTTGTTTGTAGAAGTTTTTGTATGTGTGCTTAAACTTTTGTTTACAGTATAGGACCTTACCTATTAAGGCCATAAACTTTTTATTGGGTAGACACAACTCTTTCTATAACCCTTGAAACCTTCTTAGCATATGCTTTCCCCTTTGCATTTCTGAAAGCCCCTCTTCCTGTGTTATAACAAGCAAGGGCATCTCCTAAATCGTTGTAATACACATAACACCTCTTTAATATCCATGCTCCCACAAAAATGTTCACACAAGGATCATAAAGATCCCTCACATGTATCCCGTACTTCTTTAGCACTGGAAGCCACCTTGAATTTATTTGCATAATACCTATGTCATAACTGCCATCTTTGTTACGATTTATTGCTTTGTAATTAAAACCACTTTCTACATAAGCCACGCTCCACAAAACTAAAGGGGGGATATCGTAATACTCACCTGCTCTAACAAAACACTTCGTAATTTCTTCAGACTTATATCCAAAACAAGCTTTAAACGTAAGCAAAAACAAAAAAACGTAAACAATAAGGGTACAACGCACTACCCCTTTCACTACCTATCCCCCTCTTTATTGTATTTGAACAATACCTGCATATAGACTCCCTTGTCTCCTTATTTCCAATTCCCGCATTTCCTCTGGAGTAAAAATACTTCCTTTCAAAACAAGAAGGTAAACCTCATATGGTGACCTCCCTCGATAATGAATTACTTTTTTGTGCCACCCCCTGTCTGAAACGGTCAAACCTTTTGATATGAGAATTTTTGTCACCCTGTTTTTTATATCCTCAACCCCCTCATGATACAGAAATTCATGTGAAAGGACATTTTTCCTTCTCCTTTGAATGTCAACGAGATATATTAAGCCTTGCTTTCTCACGTAAATACAATTCTCAAACGTAAAACCAACAGCTGGCTGTACCTGATCTACGTTTAGTAAATTAAAAAGATCTTTCTTAAACTCATCAACGTCGAACCAAAGCTCTATATCCCTCAATTCCAAGTTTCCAAGGCGAAGTGCTACCTCCAAAGCTCTTGACTTTGTGTCAGCTCTCTTCAAAGCACAAGCAAGTTCATGTTTTGTAGGGACGTGATGTTCTCTGATTGCTTGTGCTATGTCTTCTACCCATACTACTGGAAAGTTGTCCTTGTATAAACTTTTTGCAACAGTCAAGAACAAGTTAGCAGATACAAAAGGATGACTACGACTACCAGCATATTTCTCCTGATACTCTTTCACTTTACCAATGTCGTGAAAAAGCGCGGCGATTACGAGTCGTGGAATGTGAGCTTCAGGGGAATAATACATTTTCTTAGCTTCGTTGACAATTTTATCGACGACGTTCACTGTATGCTCCCCTAGTGAAACACTTGAAATAATATCCTTATAGCTAGTTATTTGAACCGTTTCAGGATCCTCTTCAAAACCACTCAGAGAAGACGTGGTAAAATGTTTGTCTAAGAGAACAAACCCTTCAATAACAAGAGGAAGAACGTTTTGAAGTTTGAACTCATCGAGGTAAGGCGTAACGACCGTATTCCACAACTTCTTAAGTGATTCATGTTGTAGCAAAGGTAAAACTATTTCTTTATCACCTTGAACTATGATCTCCTCCTTTTCTGCTAGGCTTAATAGCTGAACTTCCTGTTCTGTTTGCGTTCTCAATTCATGTGCCTTCTCCTCCACATCCTGTTCAAGCTCAAGCGTCCATATTAGTGACAATTTTTCAAAAGGAATAATTATTTCTGGCACTCTCTTTAGTACATCTAAATCAGTAGTTTTAAAACTCTCCCTGATAAAAACTCTCTTGAAAATCCTTGTTGAAAATAGCAAATACAGCATCACAGGAACAACCAAAACTATCAATACAACTCCTACGTACACGTGATTTTGTATAAATTCTACTAGTGTCTCCAACATACCATAGTTAGGAGTTTTTCCTTTTTTCTTGATGAAGAAGCTTCTGTTTCAGTCTTTCAACTTCTTCCTTTACAAGGTCCTTTACGCTCTTAATAAAAGTGTTGTACCCCTCACTCCCTTTGTTTTTCTCGTATATGTCGTTTAGCTCCCTTTCCCATACAGACGTAATTTCAACAGATGAAAACGGGCTGTCGTCAATCAACTCAAGTATAAGCTTTCTTCCTTTTGCAGTTGAAATTAACTTACCGTTTTCCACCTTTAAATAACCCACCTCTTTTAATCTTTCTATAATAGAGTCCCGTGTTGCAGCTGTCCCAAGTCCTCTCGCCTTCATCTCCTTAATCAGCGTCCCTTCTGTAAAACGAGGAGGGGGAGAAGTCTTTCCTTCTTCTATGAAGTGTTTCTCCTTATAAACAAGCAAGTGTCTCTTTTTCCTTGTTTCCAACTTTAACATTTCAACCTTGTGTAGATTTTCTTTATCTTCCTTAACACCATATACTTTTTTCCATCCAGCTTCTATACAAAAACTTTTATGAGTTTTGAAAGCAAGACCACTTACTTTTGTAAGTATCTCAACATTAACCTTCTTACTGTCTTTTGAAAATGCAGCAATAAACCTCCTTAAGACGAGGTGATAAATCTTTGCTGAGTCAGAATCAAGATTCTCTGGTGCCCTCCCTTGTGGTATAAGGGCATGGTGATCTGTCACTTTAGCATCGTCAAAAACTTCTTTATACTTTGATGATACTTTGCTCCAGTCTATTAGGTCCCTAAACCTTTCAGGTGTTAGACTTTGAAGAAGGTCTTTGACTTCAGAAACCATATTCGAGGGGAGATACTCTGAATCAGTCCTTGGGTAGGAAAGTACTCCATATTCCTCATAAAGTCTTTGAGCTACTTCTAAAGTCTTGCTCGGTGAGAACTTAAAAAGTTTGTTGGCTTCTGCCTGCAAGCCTGTAAGAGAAAACAACTTTGGAGGAACTT
>Ga0065719_103349_pt1 | contig 23207 bp, 31 predicted proteins | sample GBSCel85sediment_FD_59106 | JGI IMG/M metagenome (GOLD analysis project Ga0065719, IMG submission 59106) | Hot spring sediment microbial communities from Great Boiling Spring, Nevada - Cellulolytic enrichment CS 85C v3 (version 3) | ecosystem: Environmental > Aquatic > Thermal springs > Hot... | reverse complement strand
TGAACGTTAACTTTCCAATGTACTTCGTATCCAAGTCGAAGCTGAAAACGTAAGGTGCTGATGATATCTCAACATAATATATCATCTGTCCCTGTGTTCCTTTTTCAACGAACGGCGTTCCTAAAGCATATCTCGAGTGTAACTGTGGCTCTATTACGACACTCTCTAAAGCTTCCTTTACGGGTATCATGTATCCCGTTGAAAAGTTGGATGTTCTCTTTACGTTTCTTCCACGATACGCGTAAAGAAAGCCACCAACATCTTCAACTAAGCAATTACCGATTACGATTTTTTCTAGTTCGGAGTCTTCTTTTGGAGGATCTTTTCCAAATGCTCCTTTAAACACATTCTCGTTCGTGCTCTTCAAAAATATCCCTTTTTCGCACAGCTTACAAACTTTTTTATTATTCTTTTTAGCTTCTTCAGCCAAAACTTTCTGAAATCCATGAGCTATAGATTCACCGCTTATCGCCGGAACAAAATAAGTTGCATAGGTTGTTGGAGAGATCATAGGAACTCTTCTGTGCTTTACGTAGTTTCCAACGCTTTCAGTCATATTCAAAGCTTCGACATTAATAATAACTCTCCCTTTAACTGAGACAAACAAATTATTCACCTCCTTCAGAACTCTCCTCTCTAGTTCTAACGTATTTAGCAGAAATGGCTAAAGCTTTTGCAGAAATTAGTGATGAAATCTCCCTTAAGTCTTTTCGGCTTTCTATTTTTGAAAATACTTGGTCTATGCTATTGTTGAGGAAATCAAACGGATCTCTGGTAGTCTCTAACTCTCTAACTATTCTGTCCAGCAAATCCTTTACTTTCTCGTTTTTTGCTCCACCTCTTATCAGCGAGTGAAAATCTCTTATCGCTTCCTTCAAGTAGAAAGCGAGCAAGTCTTTGCTTGGGGCGTTTCCAATCTTATCGACATACGTGTAGTTTCCATCGGCAACTAAAACAGCCAAAACTCTGGCAAGATTTTCAATATCTTTACCCATAAGTGTATTCTGCAACACTACTATATAAATATTTCTAGTATTTCTAACGTCTACAAAAAAGATATATAATACATTTTTGCATAATTAGAGTGTATGAATACTGCACTCATCATTACTTTCGGATTTGATGAGAAATTCTGCTATCGAGCAATTATGAGAAACAGAATAAAAGATGGGGACAGGATAATTTTGTTAACGGCGGGAGTAGTAGAGAAAGTTAAGAGAGCATACGAGCTCGTAAGGAACTTCATCTCGACGACGTACAAAAATGTTGAAGTAGAGCTTGTTGAATTAAATCCGAGAGATTTTGTTTTCGGAGTTGAAAAAGTCGCAACTCTTATCAAAAACCTTGAAAATTACGAAATTGTTGTGAATCTGAGCGGGGGTATGCGAATACTGTCCCTTATGGTGTATGCGGCGTTAACGCTCATAGATAAAGATGCAAAGGTCGAGATTGAACTTGAAGACTTCTCAGGGGTTGTTGAACTTCCAAAAGAAATATTTACGCTTCCAAAAGTATTATCAAAGTTAAGCTCTGAGAAAATCGAATTGATCAGAATTGCAAAGGAAAAATGGGAAGTGAGTGCTATGAAGCTGGCCGAGGCTCTCGGGAAAGATGTTACAACAATAAGAAGACACATCTACGAGCTCGAAAGATTGAAACTTGTGGAAATAGTTTCAAGAAAACCCTTGAAAGTTAGGTTAAGAGAGATTGGTGGTTTAGTATGAAAATTGCTAAGCTCTACAAATTTTCCCTTAAGTTCAAGAAGAGTGCAAAGCTCCCGAAGTGGAAGGGAAATATAATCAGAGGAGCTATTGGGTATCATCTGAAAAAACTCGCTGGGTGCAATAGAAGCTGTGTGAAATGCGAAATGCTTTTTCAGTGCCCATATGGATACCTTTTCAGAGCAAGATCGAAGGGAATAGTTTTGAGAAAGATAGAAGGTTTCCCAAAGCCATATACAATAAAGCCACCCCTAGGAGAAAAGCAGTTTTATGAAAAGGGAGAAAATCTATCTTTCTCTATAGTTCTCTTCGGTGATGCAGTTAGATTTGAAGAAGCGGTAATCGAAGCCATCAGAAGATTATGCAACTACGGATTGGGGTTTGAAAAAGATAAAAGCGAACTCGAATTGAAATCTGTCACACTCGAAAATCCGTTCAAGAAAAAGTCTGAGGTTATTTTCGATGGAAAGTTTTCAGATTCAAAGCTATGGATAAGAGATTCGCATTTAGATGTCGAGGTGCCAAAGATATTTGAACTCAAATTCGTAACACCTTTCAGAGTATTAAGGGAAGGATCTCTTCTGACTGAACCATCATTCGAAGACATTGTCAAAGCGATGTTAAGGAAATACTCTGCTATTCGCTATCAGTATGTTCTGAGCGAACCAGAGATAAACATCGAAAAAGTTGTTAAAAAGGCTAAGAAAGTTAAAACAAGAGAAGCTGAGCTTTCGAAAAGAACTTTTATCTATAAAGGTAGGGAAGAGGTATTTATGATCGGAAAAATTCAGTATTCTGGGAAAGTTAACAGCAGCATAAGGAAACTTCTAGCTTTCTGCTACCTTAGCCATATAGGTAAGAGAGCCACTTTCGGACACGGATGGTACGAATTAGACTTTTTCCCAGCATCTGTTCAGGCAAGCTGAGCAGAAATTCTTCTTCCAGCACTCGTTCCAACAAACAACACTGTGTTTGTAGGCGTTAGAGCAGCAGGCAGATCTGTAAACAATTAATCCGAGATCTTTGGCGTATTTTTCGAGTTTCTATTTTGCTTTGAAGTACTTCTTCGGAAGACTCTTAATCCCAAGCTTTTCCTTGACAGTTTTTGTCAATCTGAGTTTGCAGAATTCGAGTCTCGAAGATGAAGACGGTCTTTTTGCCTCGAATTTCTTTGCTATGTCGTCTATAGCCACACATCAATACAAGCGCGTCAACTCTTTTCAGAATCTCTTCAAGAAATTCTTTCGTAAAAATCAAGATTCATTATAATAGACGTAGGTCAGCTCCGAGACCGTGAAAAGCTATCCACCATCAAGCTAAAGCTTGGGGCACTCTGGCGTCGAGTTATGTAGCTACTATAGATTATCACGAATCTTGATACAGGAGTAAGATAAAGCTTTTTATTTGATTGAACCAATCGTTTTTAATGAAATTCGCAGTCGTTACATTCGGTCTTGAAGATATCGCGGAAAAGATTTCCGAACTGTATCCGGAAGCGGACGTCTTTCACGGACTTGATGAGATCGAAGTCGAATACTACGAGTTTGTGTTCCTAATGTCAGAACTCGGTGGTGCGAAGGGAGATCAACTCATCTCAGCTATCGAAAGCTTAGAATGTGAAATGATAATTTTCTGCATAACATCCACTACGCTTGAAGGTCTTATCATTAGCAGACATCAGGTTCAGAAAATCCTCGATCTAAAACCCCAGTTTAGAGGTGCCATTATCAGTGGCTTCCTAAGCTTCGAAGATAAAATGGAAGTTGTTAAGATACTCCTAGACGAAAGAATTAGCGAAGCAGATGGTTAACCACCCAGTCGATACCGAACTTTATTGCCTCAACATCATCTTCCGGTAGTTCTGCTATCTCCCTAAATCTGTCAATATCGAAGCATGCTAAGTATATTTGTTCGATCTCTTTATCCGTGAGTTCCCTATTTAATCGATTCTTTGCCCTTATTATCTCCATGAACAAGTCATTCATTTCATTGTATTCGTGAACACCCTGATCCTCCAACCATTCTTCGATCGTCCAAACTTTTCCCTCCTTGAAACCCTTACAGTGGTCTTCCCGCACTATGTAGTAATAATCTTGGTCGTTTATCTTTATCCTTGCAAGGGGATAGAGCCTGCACGAAGTGGGTCTGTCGGGATATACCGAGCATCCTTTTTCGGTTACGAATGGGCATCTCCCATCCTCCATCATCTTTAACGTGACAACGGGAAGCCCCGTCGCGTATCCGATGTGCATTTTTGTAAAATCCCTTAAAAAGTCCGTTGATGACATTTTAAGTCGACTTTTCAGCCTTATCACGTCGTATGGTGTGAGGAAGATGTTCAGATCGTAGCAACAACTGTTAAAACATTCGATACCGGGATGGCAGGAAAATCTGAATTGATCTTTCGATGTTAGAAGGTCTTGCATTGGATCAATCCAGACTTTTAGCGGTTCTTCCTTACGCATCACACCACCTTAATTCTACCATTTATATACTTTTGGGTTGGGTTAAAGTTTTATATCAGTTTGTCGTAATAATTACGGTGGGCTAGGCCGGGGGGTTCGGCGTCCCCTGTAACCCGAAACCGTCGATATGCGGGGGCCGAAGCCGAAGGAAGGCTCGGAGGGCTTGGGATAAAGACCTCTGGCCCCGTAGAATCTCCGTCCCGAAGGGTCGGCGGTTACGGCTGGGCTGTCCGGAGGGACTGTCCGCCGTATTTGCCGGGGGGACCGGCCTAGGCCCGGAAGGGAGCAGGCTAACCCCGGACGTTCGGCGCTTTCGGGGGTGCGGAGAGGATGGGGCTGGAGGAGGTAGTCCCAAGTCTGAAGAGTCGACCGGAGGCGCGCCCACCTTATCTTTTGAATTCTGAAAATCTCACGTTATCTGGATCGAGTTTCTCGATTAGTTTTAGCTCTACATCCGTAGGTGTTGGAGTAGTTCCGTAGTCTTCGACTATCGGTTCAAAGGACATGTTTTCTATCACGTCTTCGAGAGTAACCCCCGGATGGATGCTGATGAGCTTCAGACCATCCCTTGTTGCTTCGAAGACGGCTTTGTCAGTAACGACGACGGTCTTCTTTCCCTCTTGATATCCAATTCCCGTTTTGAAGTCGAGATTCTCTACAAAGACTCTCTTTGAGTGGTTTGTTGTCCATATGACGAGTTTCTTGACGATCGGAGTCAGAAAAGCTGTAGCAGCTCCACCGGGCAGTTTAACTTTCGGCTTTTCATAACTCCCTATGCAGGTAAGATTTATGTTTGCGAATTTGTCAATCTGTGCTCCTCCAAGGAACATACCCGTTAGTAATCCTTTGTTTGCCAAATCAAATGTTTCAAGTAGCTCAACAATGCCTATGCATCCGTTTGTATGTCTTGGATCGGCAGAACAGGGATGGAGTCTGTATCTTTCAGGATCGGGATCAAGCCCTTCGGCAACGGATAGATAAACCATATTTGGGGCATGCGTCATCTTTGCGAGATGCATTGCAAGAGCGGGGAGGGGAGAAGCCAACCCGTGGAGGAACACATCCCCATCCTCGATCTGCATAGCCATTGCTTTTATCATAACATCGGCAACGTGCATTTTACCACCTCTTAACGAATTCTTCAATATATTCCTCAACTTTACCTTCTTTACATAGACTGACATATCTTCGGATTTCATCGTAATCAGGATCGTAATAATTCGGACAGCCTGTCGGATAAGCACCTTTGGGCATGTGGACAACCGCATCCACGTAGAAGTATGGAATCGTGTTCTTCTCGGGATTCTGCTTGAAGTAATCTGTGGGAACGATTTCTTCCGCTGTAATTATCAGTCTTTTAGATGCCTTTGCCTTATAAACATCCTCGAATCTTGCTCCCTCTATACTTGAGTTCCCGAATTTGTCAGCCTTTTGAACATGGATTACCGCTACATCAGGATTCACAGCCCTGACAGCTACCATCTTATCACCGCTGAATGGATCTTCTATAATCTTCCAGTTTCCCTCCTTGACATGAATGTCAACGAGATCTGTTCCGAGTATCCCTTTCACAGGGACGAAAGGAATTCCTTGAGAGCCAGCCCTAAAGGCGTTTGTTATAGCACCACATGTTTCCTCTATGAATTTGACTTCTCCCTGTTCTACAGCCCTTCTAAGATTTAAGGCCAAACCAAAAATCTCAAATCCGACCATTGCAGCTCTCACCTTTTTAACACATTTAGCCGCCACAAGTATATCAAAATCCATTCCAGCTTCCCTATCAATAAGGTAGAGATCTTTTTTCTTTGCCTTGATGATCTCTGCAACAAATCCCATAGGTTTTCTGACCATAGAAACGCCGCTAAAAGTTATACTGCAACCATCCGGGATTAACTCGACTGCTTCTTTGGCATNCATAAGTTTTTCTTTCATGAATATACTTCTAACGTTAAATGTATGTAAATATTGCTATTTTTTGAAAATTAGTGGTAACTTTAAAAACCCTTAAACTTTGAATCTTTTGACACANCCACAAATTGCTCCAAAAGTATATTAACAGATGTGTTTCGGCACGGTTATGATGGATGGACTACTAATGATTCCCGGTCCAGTAAAACTCCACGAAAGAATAATTAATGCAATGGCTAGACAGATGATAGGGCACAGAAGCAAAGATTTCGAGGAAGTTTTCGAATACTGCATCAACGCGTTAAAACCACTTTTCGGAACGAAAAGCGATGTTGTGATAATTTCCGGGAGTGGAACAGCAGGAATGGAAGCGGCTGTTGCCTCCTTCTCTAAGGTTAAGAGAGTCACATGCATTGATAATGGGAAGTTCGGTGAAAGATTCGCCAAAATCGCATCCAGATATACTGAAGTAGATCACATCCGGTTTGAATGGGGAACAAGCATTGATCTTGAGAAAGTTGAGGAATCGATTGCTGAGGGGAGCGAGGCAGTCACATTTGTTCATAACGAAACTTCAACGGGAATTTTAAACCCAGCTAAGGAAATAGCAAAAATCGCACACAAATACGATGCCCTCGTGATAATGGACGGGATAACAAGTGTCGGTGGCGATGAGGTCAAAATGGACGAATGGGGGATCGATGTTGCAGTCGTAGGATCTCAAAAGTGCATCGGTGCTCCACCGGGATTGGCCGCGGTCGCCATAAGCGATAGGGCTTGGGATCACTATAACGAAAGGGTTCCCTACTACTTGGATCTCAAAGCGTATGTAAAGAAAGCTGAAGAGAATCAGACGCCGTATACCCCAGCAGTCCCACTCTTCTTAGCTTTGGCTGAGGCCTTAAAGATCATCGAAGAGGAAGGGCTTGAGAACAGAATAAAAAGACATAGAAAATTCTCTAAAGCTGTTAGAGCTTGGTGCGAGAGTGCCGGATTAGAGCTTTTCCCAAAGCTTAACGAGGTCTCCGCTTATTCAAATACAGTAACGGCTATAAGAATGCCCAAAAATGTGACGGACAAAGAGTTAAGGGAGACTCTACAAAGAGAATACGGGATAACGATTTCTGGTGGTCAGGAACATTTGAAAGGGAAGATATTCAGGATCGGAACGATGGGAAATATAACAAAAAGGGATGTACTTGCCACACTTGCAGCTATTGAGGATATCCTACTCAGAAAAAATGCGATAAAACCGGCAATTCACATAGCTATGGAGGTTCTCAAATGAAGATCGGAATTGTTGACACAACGTTCTCCCGTGTGAATATGGGAGATATTGCAATAGACGAGCTGAAAAACTATGCTGGCATAAAGTACGTCAGAAGAACAGTCCCAGGTATAAAGGATTTGCCAGTTGAGGCAAAGAGGTTACTCGACGAGGGTTGTGATATTGTTATCACCCTCGGGTGGGTCGGTAAGTCTGAAAAAGATGCCCTAAGCTACTTGGCAATGTCCATAGGTAAGATCATAGCCGAGTTAATGACAAACAAGCACATCATCGACGTTACAGTTCATGAAGATGAAGCTGAGGATGAGAAAACCCTTCTTAGAGTTGCTGAGAACAGAGTAAGAGAGCACGTCAGGAATGCTGTAGATTTGATAAGAAATCCCAATAGATTGATCAAACAGGCAGGAACCGGTCAGAGACAGGGCTTTGAGGATGTGGGGCCAATATTGAGATAACTTTTTATAATCTTCACGGCTTCCTCCTCATCTGTTGGAATTTCGAGACCCAATTTTATAAAAAGTTTCACTATCTGTGGAGCATCCAATCCGTTCTCTTTCAGGAGGGTTAGATCTGAGAAAATCTCTTTTGGAGTTCCTTCCTTGATTATTTTCCGGTTTAAAATCATGACTCGGTCAGATTTGAGGGCTAACTCTGTATCGTGGGTTGCGATTACTATTGTCATTCCGTCTCTATTAAGATCCTTTATTATTTTGATGAGCTCCTCTCTTGAGACAGGATCGAGATTTGCCGTGGGTTCGTCTAAAAGAAGTATTCTTGGATTCATACTAACGACCGATGCTATGGCCACCTTCTTTTTCTCTCCAAAGCTCAGATGATGAGGGTATCTGTCCCTTAAATGCTCGATTTCGAACTTCTTTTAGAATTCTCTCGACTCTCTTTTTCAACATCATCGTAACCGAGGTTTATTAAGCCGAAAGCTATATCGTCGAAAACTGTCGGCATGAAAAGTTGATCGTCAGGGTTCTGGAAAACCATATTTATCGTTTTTGAAAGTTCTCTTCTATCGTATTCCCGTATGTCCCTCCCAAAGAGCTTGATAATTCCCCGGCCCCCTTAGTATCCCCACAAGATTCAGAAATAGCGTGGTTTTTCCAGCACCATTTGGCCCTAAGATCGATGTTATTTGTCCTTCTTTAATGTTGAACGTTAGATTTTCGAGAACGTTCCTATCTTCATAGGCGTAGCTAAGATTTCTGACAGCTATTGCATCCATGATATGACATGAAAACTTATCGCAAGATATAACGATATCGCAATGAACAAAAAAATCTCTCAGTGTCAAGCGGAAGTCAGATAGCATCCCCGGATTACCTTTGTATCCCTTTAAAACCATTGCTCTGTAGACGTTTTCGGCTCTTTCATAGCTTCTAATGAAGAGAGAAGCAATAATCTTTGCAATAGTGTCAAAGGTGAATATGTTTGTTTTTCTTTCAAAACTTTTCATTCTTAAAGCTATGCTGAGCTTTTCATACTCTTCNGCGAACACGAAAATGTAACGGTAAGAGAACATAAGTATCTGGGTTAACTTATTGGGAAAGCCTATGCGGTCTAAAGCCTTTATTGAAACGTCAAATCTTGATGTCGCAAAGGCAACGAATANGAGAATAAGAGCNGACATTGCTCTCAAAAGCATTTCGAGTGGTTTATGGCCGAATATCATCATAATAACGAAGAGAGCCAATAAAAATATCAAGCCGTATTTCAGCTGTTCGAATGCAAACCTCAGCGGTAATCTTGAAATGAGAAGCAAGGTCAAAGAAACTATCAAAGCAAGCATGCTGGCGAATACGTTTTTGAGGAGAACTATTGAGAAAACAAGGATGAGTATGCCTATCAGCTTAGCTCTCGGATCAAGTTTATGGATGAAGGAATCCAGATAGTAATATCTGTCGATCAGGTGGTGCTTCATCTTTTTCTCCTCGCAACGTATAGAGATGCGATTCCAGCCAATCCCAAGAGATATCCCAATCCCGAAATAACCTTGAGATACAGCGGTTCCTCTTTAATCACGATGTTTGCTGAGCTCAAATTTACCTCGCATTCAGCACTGTGACCCATAGATTCCACAACTACTTTGTAGCTCTCTCCGATTTCAGGTTCAAATCTGAAAGTTCCGTTTTTGTCAGTTTTTCCTTCAACATAAAGGGTGCCGTCCGATCTGTAGACTTTTACGTCTCCGTCAACGATCTTGTCGCCTCCACCGTACCACGCATATACCTCGATCTCTGAAACTCTGTAGTCTACATACATCCTATGGGCGGTTACTGGAGATATTATCATCAGTAATGCAAGAATGATAACAAACAGCTTCATGCGATCACCTCTCTTTTAACTTTCAAAAGTGTGGCAACAACGAAGGCTGAAACAACAGCTTCGATCAATGCGACAGGTATGTGGGCTGTAAGGAGCAGAATCGCAATCTCGTAGTATTCTACACCGCTCAATATGAGAACAGCCGATGTCAAGAGAACAGCTAAGAATACTGCTACCCCACACGAGATTCCAGCCATTATCGGGTTTTTCTTTATCTTAAAGAGGTAGTATGCTATCAGAGCAGGGATACCCATATTCATCGCGTTTATCCCCAAGGTTGTAATGCCCCCATGCTGAAATAGTAAAGCTTGAAGGAGGAGCCCGATGAAAACAGCCGGATAAGAGTATATCCCAAGCAGAATTCCCATAAGACCGTTTAGGATTAGATGCGCCGATGTTGGCCCAATCGGAACGTGAATCAATGAGGCTACAAAAAAAGCTGAAGTAACGATTGAAATCCTTGGGATGTCGTCTGCTCGCATTTTTCTTAGAGTAAAAAATAAAATAACAGCTGTTATAAGGTATCCGGTTATCCAGATTTGGGGGGCTAATATGCCGTCACTTATGTGAACCATTTTACTTCCTCACTACCGCCACGATCGCTAATATCAAAGCTATCACGGAGAGGATAACCGCCCCGTAGCCAAAATTGTTTAACCAGTTTATCCTGTTCTCAAGTGAGCTTATCTTGTTATTTAGCTCGCTTACATTCAATTTCTCCTCTTTAGTCTCCTGTGGGAACTTCTCAAGAACTGGGACGATTAGAACACCCCTTTTCTCTATACCGTCTTTATCTGCGTAAGCTCCGATGAACCATATCCCCGGCTCATCAAGAGTGTATGAGAACTCTCCCCACTTGTTCGTCTTAACAACTCTCGTAAACATCATGGGCGGGTCTTGTTTGAATTTTTCCTCAGCAAGGCTAACGATGGGTTCTGCCTCATCTTTCGAGTGATATTTCTCGACTTCTACAACAGCGTTTACCAGCGGTTCTCCGTTGAACAAAGCCCTGCCGCTAAAGACAAATCCCTCCTCGATTCCGTAGGGTCTTGTTAGGGGGACAACCTCTACTTCTTGGCCAACAATAGCTTCCCATCCTTTCCAAGCTTCCTCACCGCAGTGTATTATCGCTTTCGTGTAATCGATCAGACCGTGCTCCTCCTCAACGAGTTTTACCGTGATGATGTAGTCCCCCATTTTTTCAACTTTAAATGAAACCTTCCAAGCCCTCACACCTTCTATCGTAACGGGCTCCGGTATTAGCGGTTTGATTGCTCCGTCGGGATCTCTCAGTGACACCTCGACATTAGGACAGTCGAATAGAACGTGCTCGAATGGGTGACCCCAGAGAATGTAAAGAGTTTTTGTTTCACCCAAATCTGCTAAGTAATCCTCAGCCTTTGCATCCATCTTCGGCAGTATCATTGTGAAGTGCGCTTCAACTCCACCGCAAATTATTAACAACACTAAGAATGCTATTATTACATTTTTCATATCACTCATCAAGGTGATGCATATTGACTAACACATTTATATATTTTTCGATATCACTTTGAAGACAAATGAGTCTCCAGATATAAAGTCTTAATACCTTATTCTTTATTTCAAATTAATTCCGACGTGAACGGAGAAAAAACATCCTGAAACAACTCCCCCATGTTTGAGTTTTGTTGGCTGATTAAAATATCCTGTATCCCAACTTCTCCACGAGCTCTCTTCTCTCCTTTCTTTCCTCTTCATTCTCGATTTTTTCAACCTTTTGTCCATCAACTGCACCAAGGACAGCTCTTCCTAACTCTGTTTCAGCTACTATGATTTCTATCGGATTTGCAGAGGCAACAAAAACATTACATACACCGGGATGATTCTTTATTGTGTTGAGAACATTTATCGGGAAGGCGTTTTCTATAAAGATCACGAAAACATGACTTGCACCGATTTTAAGGGCGTTTTTTGCCGCCAATTCTTTCAAGGTCTCGTCATTTCCCGTAACTCTTGTGAGCTTTGGAGCTGCCTCATTCATGGCAACGGCACACTTTATATTGGGCACTGTGGTGAGCAAGGCTCTGAAAAGGTCATCACACGTAAATACCGTAAAGTTTCCCTGCCCTACAATCACCTGATATTTGTAGTCTGGATTTTCGATTTTAATAACATCGAGCTTCATATTAAGANCTTCACAGACGCATAAATAACCTTTTCGAAAGTTTTATGTTATCAGGGGGTATCCGAAAAACATGGATGAGCTACTCGTCTACATTAACGGCGAATTTGTTCCCGAAAGCCAAGCGAAAATAAGTGTTTTTGATCATGGCTTCCTCTACGGAGATGGAGTATTTGAAGGGATCAGAGCTTACAATGGTAAAGTCTTCAAGCTTTACGAACATCTTGATAGACTCTACGACTGTGCTAAGGTTATAGATTTGAAAATACCTCTTACAAAGGAAGAATTTGCTGAAGCCATCTTGGAGACATTGCGAAGAAATAAACTCAGAGACGCTTACATCCGCCCGATAGTCACAAGAGGTGTCGGAGATCTTGGATTAGATCCAAGAAACTGTTCCAAACCCACTGTGATAATAATAACAAAACCATGGGGAAAGCTTTACGGAGATTTATACGAAAAGGGTCTTAAAGCAGTCACAGTCACGGTGAGAAGGAATGCAATCGATTCTTTGCCTCCCAATCTGAAATCTTTGAACTACCTGAATAACATCCTCGCAAAAAATTGAGGCGAATGCGAAAGGTGGTGATGAGGCGATTTTTCTTGATCACAACGGATACGTCTCGGAGGGGAGCGGTGACAATATTTTCATCGTCAAAAACGGAGAGATTTTAACGCCACCGACCCTGAATAATCTCAGGGGAATAACGAGAGCAGTTGTAATCGAAATAATAAAAGATCTCGGAATTCCCTTCAAAGAAACAAATATAGGACTGTTTGATCTGTATACTGCTGATGAGGTGTTCGTTACGGGGACGGCAGCAGAGATAGCACCCGTCACAATGATAGACGGAAGGGTAATAGGAGACGGCAAACCGGGAAAGATAACAAAGATGCTTATGAAGAAATTCAGCGAAATAACGGAAAAAGAAGGTGTTGAAATCTACCCATGATAGTTACATTGGTTGTGGAGCTTGAAGACAAACCGGGACAGCTACTAAGGGTTATCGAGCCAATATCCCAACTTGGTGGCAACATAATCAGCATAGTTCACGACAGAAACAAAATCACTCCCCTCAACAGAGTTCCCGTAGAATTTACCCTCGATATAGCTCCCAAAAGACTTGAAGAACTTATTGAGAGATTAAAGCAAAACGGGATTTATATCAGAAGCTACAACGAAATTAGACTTTCTGCATCAACATCACTCCTTCTAATAGGTCACATTATCCACACCGATCTAAGTGACACCATTAACAGAATAGATTCGACGGGATTTGCCGAAGTGGTCGAAATCAGCATAAACATGCCCAATCTCAACAAACCTTCCACAGCCATCATAACGATTTCAGCAAAAAGCGAAAGACATCTAAAGGAGGCTATAAAAATCCTAAAAGATATTTGTAAAGATAAGAAAATCCTTGTAATCGAACCTTTAAATGATGATCTTATATGATCCGCATGGCTATCTTCGGATTTGGGACTGTTGGGAAAGGGGTTGCCGAAGTTCTGCTTAAAAAAGAAAGACTACTCAAAAATCTTATCGGTGATTTTAAGGTCGTTGCAATTGCAGATTCAAAAAGTTCTCTCTACGGTGATTTCGATCTCAGAGAGGCTATAGAATATAAAATCAAGCACGGAAGATTGCCTAGGGATGAGAGAGCCCGTGATCTATTCGATATCGAAAGCTTTGATCTGCTAATCGAAGCGACACCAACAAACGTCTTTGACGGCGAACCTGGACTCGGATACATTAGAGAGGCTCTGAAGCGTGGGATTAATGTCGTAACCTCAAATAAAGGTCCTCTTGTTGTGGCTTTTAAAGAGCTGAATGATCTGGCTGAGAAAAAGGGAGTCCATTTGGGCTACGAGGCGACGGTGGGTGGAGCAATGCCGGTAATAAAGCTCGTTAAAAAAGATTTAGCCGGGAATCAGATAATCAAGATACTTGGAATTCTGAATGGAACTTGTAACTACATCTTATCAAGGATGGAGAGCGAGAAAATCGGTTACGACCAGATAATCTTGGAAGCACAGCAACTTGGAATTGCGGAAGCCGATCCGAGCTACGATGTAGAGGGGATAGATGCTGCCGCAAAGCTCGTTATAATAGCGAATTCTTTGCTCGGATTGGATGCCAAATTCGAGGACGTTAGGATCACGGGAATTAAGAATATTACTCCAGAAGCTTTTGACGTAGCTCTGAAAAAGGGATACACTATAAGATTGATAGCGGAAGCGGATGAAGATGGGAAGCTCGAAGTTGCTCCCAGACTCGTAAAGTTAACGAATCCCCTCGCAGTATACGGGACGTTAAACGCTCTTCTGATAAAGGCTGACCTGGCGAAAGAACTTTTCGTGATAGGAAGGGGTGCTGGGAAATATGAAACCGCAAGTGCGATAATCTCCGATATAATCGATATATATGCGAGATGAGCTCTCTCTGGCAAAATTCCTGATTGGACTTGCATTTCTGATTGTAGCAAGCAAAATGGATTTGGATAAAAGGGAAGTCCCAAACAAAGTTTGGAAATACATGTTTTTGGCGATTTTTCCACTAACGTTGATCGAATTAATCTTATACGATGGGCTTTTTATTGCTGCTATCCAAACTGCTCTCGTCGTTGGATTAGCGCTACTTTTCTATTATTTGGGATTGTATGGCGGAGCTGACGCGAAGGCTTTGATTGTCTTGGCGGTTCTATTCCCCCACTACCCCGAATTTCTTTTTTTCCCGCTCTACAGCGGGCTATCCTTTGCATTCTCGACACTTTTCAATTCCGTTATTTTTGCACCTTTTCTGCCGATAGTTTTCTTTTTCAGAAACGTTACCAAAGAGGGATTTAACAGAAAGAACTTACCNTATTACTTTATCGGAAAAAGAGTCGATGTTAATGAGATTCCGGAACATCATGCACTTCTTGAATTTATCGATGAAAGGGGAAACCTCGTAAGAGTCAGAAGAGGTGTCGAACCTAATGAGGCGATTATCAAAAGGCTGAAGGAAGAGGGAATTAAAAAAGTCTGGGTTACTCCTCAGATCCCGTTTATTGTTTTCATAACGTTCGGATACGTTGTTGCCTTCTTTATCGGAAGTCCGATCGAGTTTTTAATCCAAAGATGCTTTCTCTCTCAAAGTCCATAAACACGTCTTCCTCGCTCCCGAAACGCAAACGGAGAACCCTGCTTGAGTCAACTTTCCCGATGACTGACGCGGATAACCCATGTTTTTTGAATATATCCACAACGTCATCGGTACGATCTGTTGTAACGCAAAATCCACAGGCGGGATAACTTAACAACCACTGTGTTAAATCTACGTTTTCAGGTTTAGGGATCCTATCAATCTCAACGGTAGCACCTTTGCCGCTTGTCTCAAGCATCATTGCGATTGTTCCAATCACCCCCGCATTGCTTATATCTTTTCCAGCATTTACAAGTTTTTTTTCAGCTAACTCAACCATTGAATCGAACTGCTTTATCAGGACTGACGGATCTTTGTCCGTAGAATCGAAATTATATGGTAAACCCGTCCTAGGTTTTCCGTCGAGATCTACGGCAACCACTATGTCATCTCCATCTCTTGCTGTGTTCGATCTGATTACACAACCCTTTCTCGCTAAACCGATCATTGCTACGTCAACAGAATTTTGAGGAGAATCTGGATGGACATGTCCCTTGAGAATCTTTATCCCGAATTTCTTTGCGGCATCCGTAATCCCTCCTTTTTATTTCTTCTAAGGACTCCTCATCTTTAGCGGAAACGACGTTGACAGCGTATTTGGGGCGGGCACCCATTGCGTAGATGTCGTGGACGTTTACGAGGATCGAGACAAAGCCACCCCAGTAGAGATCCCTTTCAAGAACTCTGTGCCATATCCCATCTATCGTGAAAACGATCGTATAGTCAGATAGATCGAAAAATCCCGCATCTTCCCCGAAGAAGTCTTGAACAAGATCTTGAAATCTTCCTGTGAATTTTTTTCTCAAAATCCCCGGATAGCTTTTCAGTTCGTTTATTATCTTTCTCAGTTCCATCGATTTGAGAAAGGTCTTAAAAACTCTTAAAAGTTTCTCAAATATGGTGAGATTTGTCTTTATCGATTCCGCCCTTGAAACGATCCCCAAGGTGATATCCAGCCATCCTGTAATCCTGAAAGAAGCTAAGAGAAGGAAAAAGAAACCTGAAGAGATAATCCTCGACGATTCAAAACACTACAAAGCCATGAGGCTGTTAAAGGACAGGGAAAAAAGGGGAAGACCAGACATAATTCACGCATGTCTTTTAGCCCTTCTTGACTCTCAGATAAAAGATTTGGAAATCTACATTCACACTTACGATAACAAGGTGATTTGGATCAACAGAGAGACAAAAATCCCAAGAAATTACAACAGATTTGTCGGTTTGATGGAAGACTTATTCAAAAAAAAAGTTATCACCTCAAACGATCGGAAACTTCTTGAAATTACCGATCTAGGACTTGAAGACGTTCTTAAAGAAAAAATTTTGGTTATGAAAGAGGGTAGTAGATGGATTAAACCCGAAGATGTTGCCGATTGCTCTACAATTTGCATTGGTGGATTTCAGCATGGAGATTTTAGTAAGCAAGCTTATGACGTCTTCAAGAGAAAAAAAGCGGAATTTGTTGGACTGGGAGAGAAACCATTGACAAGTCTTTATGTTACATACAAAATTGTATGCATGATAGAAGGGTTTTTTAACTAAACCGCAAAGCAACTCACATGAAATTTGTAGCGTTCTCAGATACACACGATAAAGTGGAGGCAATAAAAGATTTACTAAGAGAACTAAAAAAAGAGAAAATTGATCTTTTCTTCCACGCTGGGGATGTTATATCACCGTTTGCTTTAAGAGAGTTCTCAGGATTAGAGAATCTATACATCGCCTTTGGAAATAATGATGGCGATAGACAGAAACTGATAGAGATTGCCTTACAGAACGGGTGGAAAATCGCCGATGTGATAACGTTCGAAAACATCGCGGTCTATCACGGAACGACAAGGGAGATCCTAAATCTCCTTTCAAAGAAATTTGAGATAGTTATTTACGGGCACACCCATGAGGCGGGAATAAAAAGGGATGAAGGCGTAACTCTCGTTAACCCCGGAGAGGTCTGTGGTTACCTAACAGGAAAGAGAAGCTATGTCATATACGAAGACGGCGAATTCAGTATTGTGGAATTCTAAGAGGTGAAAGAATGAAAGAGGAAATCCTAAGAGTTGTAAATCTTGGAGTAAAGGTTGGAGAGAAAAAAGTCTTGGAAAATGTTAATATCTACATCAAAAAGGGTGACACTGTTGCCCTGTTTGGTCCAAACGGTAGCGGTAAATCCACACTAATNAATACTCTCATCGGTGATCCGAGATATAAGGTNTCAGATGGCAGAATATTCTTCAAAGGTGAAGATATAACGGATAAGGAAACCGATTACAGAGTCAGAATGGGAATGGGGATTGCGTTCCAAACACCTCCGGCAATAAGCGGTGTGAAATTGATAGATGTTTTGAAAAAGATTGCCGAAATAAAAGGGATTAGCGAAGACAAGATCTATGAATATGCCGAATACCTTAATATGACCAATTTCCTGAACAGAGACATCAATAAGGGTTTCTCTGGCGGAGAAGTTAAGAGAAGCGAACTCCTTCAGCTTCTCGTTATGAACCCCGACTTTGCAATGCTTGACGAGCCAGACAGCGGTGTCGATCTTGAGAACATTGCCTTAATAGGTGAGGCAATCAAAAAGCTTTTGCAGAGGGACTTACCAAAGAAAGAGAGAGAAAAATCGGGAATTATAATCACTCACACTGGAAACATCTTGGATTACGTTGACGCAGACTACGGTCTGATCCTCTATAAGGGGAGAATCGCATGCATCGGTGATCCCTACTATATTCTTGAAGAGGTTAGGAAAAACGGTTATGAGGGGTGTGTGAAAAAATGCCTGAGAGAATTCAAGAATCTGAATCAATAGATAGGAAAAGACTCGAAAGCGTCGGGATAGAACTTAATAAAGAAAGGAGATCTGCTACGTTCGTTCAAGTAGATCAGGATGTGAAAATGGTTTCAAGCTTCTTTGAAGGCGTGGAGATAATGAGCATAAGAGATGCCCTCAAGAAATATGATTGGTTGAAGGATTACTTCTGGAAGGCTGTTGATAGAGAGAAGGACGATTACACAAAAGAGGTTGCTGAAGACTTTAACGGTTACTTTATAAGAGCAAAGGAAGGAGCAAAAATCCAGATTCCTGTAGAAGCCTGCCTTTACCTTAGGACGAGGGGATTAAAGCAAAAAGTTCACAACATTATTATAGCAGAAGAGGGTAGCGAACTCAATGTAATAACAGGATGTACGTCCCATCCCGGTGTTGTTTCAGGAATGCACATTGGAATAAGCGAATTCTTCGTTAAAAAGGATGCAAAGCTAACGTTTACGATGATCCACAGTTGGGAGAGCGGCATCGAGGTGCGACCGAGGACCGGAATCATCGTAGAGGATAACGGGGTCTTTATAAATAATTACGTCCTCATGAGCCCGGTCAAGATTGTTCAAGCTTATCCCGTAGCTTATCTGAACGGAGAGAATTCGAGAGCNGTATTCAACAGCATAATCGTTGGACTTGAAAACAGCTATATTGATGTGGGAAGTCGTGCCGTTTTAAACGGTGAGAAAAGTAGTGCAGAAATAATTTCGAGAACTATAAGCAAAGGAGGACAAATCATCTCAAGGGGTAACTTAACGGGCAACGCTCCTGAAGTAAAGGGACACTTAGAGTGCCGTGGCTTAATGCTCTCGGAAAAAGGTAGTATACTTGCCATTCCAGAACTCGAAGCGAGGTATCCAAACATCGAATTGAGTCACGAAGCGGCTATCGGAAAAATAGCTGAGGATGAGATTTTCTACCTCATGGCAAGAGGTTTTTCAAGGGATGAGGCAACTGCGGCGATAATTCGAGGATTCCTCGATCTAGAGATAAAGGGAATTCCACCTGTCCTTAAGACTGAAATAGATAAGGCTATAAGTCTTGTTGAAAAGGAGATTCTGTAATGTGGAGCATCCTTAAGGCTTTAAGAGAAAATCCCGAAATTCTCTTCGAATCCCAGAGAAGAAGAGGAGAAAGCACCGAAATTGTTGAAAAAGCAATAGAACTCGACAAACTTTGGAGAAAAAAGCTATATGAACTGAATAACCTCAGAAAGGAAAGAAACGAGTTATCAAGGAGAATTAAAAGCGAAAAAAGTGAAGAACTGATAAGAAGGGCGAAAGAACTTTCGAAAATAATAAAAGAGAGGGAAAATGAGTTAAAAAGAATCGAGCAGGAATTAAACTCCGTTCTCCTCTCGATCCCCAATATCGTTCACGAATCAGTCCCGATAGGTAAGGACGAGAAGGATAACGTTCCCATTCGCTTTTGGGGAAAAGCCAAAGTTTACAGGGAGTATCTCGATGATTTTTTGAGACAGACTAACGGAAAAGCAGAATATGAAGTCTATGACAGGCCATTTATAGGTCACGCTGACGCTGTTGAAATGTTCGGATGGGCTGACATCGAAAGGGCAGCAAAGGTCGCGGGAGCCCGTTTCTACTATCTATTCGACGATCTCGTATGGCTCGACTTCGCCCTAACATTATATGCTCTCGATTTTCTAAAGAAAAAAGGGTTTAAGATTGTAAATCCACCGTATATGATGCGTAGGGAGGCTTACAGCGGTGTAACAGCTTTCAGCGACTTTGAGGAGGTTATTTACAAGATCGAGGACGAGGATTTATACCTAATAGCGACAAGCGAACATCCGCTGGCAGCGATGCACATGAATGAGATCTTGGGAGAGGATGAACTCCCTTTACTCTATGCGGGAATCTCTCCGTGTTTCAGGAAGGAAGCAGGCGCCCACGGTAAGGATACCAAGGGAATATTTAGAGTTCATCAGTTCAACAAAGTGGAACAGTTCGTTTACTGCCTTCCGGAAGAGAGTTGGAACTGGCACGAAAGGTTGATCAAAAATGCTGAAGAGCTATGGAGAGGCTTAGGAATCCCATACAGGGTTGTGAATATATGCACTGGGGATCTGGGGATCGTTGCCGCAAAAAAATATGATTTGGAGGCATGGATGCCCGCCCAAGGAAAATACAGAGAGATTGTTTCGTGCAGCAACTGCACCGATTGGCAAAGCTACCGCCTCAACATAAGGTTTGCCGAAAAGAGAGGTCTTCCTTCAAAGGGCTTCGTTCACACTCTGAACTCAACCGCGATTGCTACGACAAGAGCAATAACGGCGATAATCGAGAATTTCCAGCTCGAAGACGGAAGAGTCGAGATACCGAAGGTTCTTAGGAAGTATCTTGAGCCCATTGAGTCAGCCCCTAAAGATTTTATAGAGCCGAGAAAAACGTTATAAATTATTCCCATCTACCTTCATTGTGAAAATATACGTCGTCTATAATCTCGGACAGTACAATCATCTAATCTACAGAACCCTAAGGGATTTGGGAGTCGAGAGTAAACTCATAAGCAACGAAACTCCTCCGGAGGAAATTGACGCTGACGGTCTCGTGATCGGTGGAGGACCAAGCATAGAGAAATCTGGAAGAAGTTTAGAATATGTAAAGAAGCTCGAAATCCCTATCCTTGGAGTCTGTTTGGGTCATCACATAATTACCGTAGCTTTTGGAGGTGAAGTCGGTAAAGGGAAGGTAGGAGGATACTCCGAAGTTGAGGTCGAGATCTTAGAGCANAACGAGCTCTTTGAGGGTTTTCCTCCGAAAATCAAAGTATGGNCGAGTCATATGGATGAAGTAAAGAGAATGCCCGAAGGCTTTAANCTTCTCGCTAAATCAGAGATTTGTGACATTGAGGCGATGAGGCATGAGAAAAAACCCATCTTCGGAGTTCAGTGGCATCCTGAGGTCTATCACTCCCAGTTTGGGGTAGAACTCTACAAAAACTTTATAAAAATCTGCAAAAAATGAAAAAAACAATCATACTCAGTCTGACGCTTTTACCTATGATGATTTCGAGTGGCATGGTCTACTCAGTTCTCCCGATTTACATCGTGGAAGAGCTTAAAGCAACGAAAACGGAAGTAGGAAGCATATTCACCTTAGGTGCCTTTTCCGGGATGGTTACGGCGTACATTTTCGGTAAGATAGCGGACAGGATCGGCAGAAAACCCCTCATTCTCGCGGCCCAGATAGGATTCTCGATGGTGATGCTGTTTTACTCTCTCATCTCCCAAAAGATTTTTGCATACTTCATCCAAATCCTTGAGGGAATGTCATGGGCTATGCTTGGGGTGACGGCTCCCGCTATGATAGCAGATTTAAGCAAGAAACATAAGAGAGGGGAGGCTATGGGAATCTATTCGACAAGCTCGGAATTTCGGATGGGTTGTTGGCCCCTTCTTCGGCGGGATACTTTCTGAGAGCTTCGGCTTTAGATTCATGCTTAAAGTTTCATTTGTTATGCTAATCATTGGTTTTACAGCGAGCTACTTCGTCTTAAAGAGGATAGAATGATATTCTGCTTATATCCGCATTCTGGGCATCTTCCGTCTTTCAGGTATATCTTCCGGACGTAAAATCCGTATCTGTCTATGATCAGGGCACCGCAGTTCGGACAGAAAGTTTTTTCGTATTTGTGTCCCCAGACGTTCCCGATATAGACATACTCCACTCCGACTTCCCTTGCTATTTCGATTGCCTTTTCGAGGGTTGAAACGGGAGTCGGTTCGCGGTCGAGCATCTTGAAATCGGGATGAAATCTTGAGAAATGAACGGGGATTCTCCTGTCGAGAGAAACTACCCACTCACTGAATTCCTTTATCTCCTCCTCCTTATCGTTCAATCCCGGAATAATGAGATACGTGATCTCAATAAAGATGCCCTTTTTGTGCATGTATTCAACGCTTTCCAAAACCCTTTCCAGCCTTGCGTTGCATATCTTTCTGTAAAATTCTTCGTTAAACGCTTTCACGTCAACATTTGCAGCATCTATAACATCGAACTGATCTATCGCTTCACGGCTCATGTATCCGTTCGTAACGTATGTGATGTAGAAGTCTTCCTCTTTTTTAAGAAGTATGCTTGAATCGAGGGCAAATTCGTGAAGGATTGTTGGCTCATTATATGTCCAAGAAACTCCATCAGCCCTAGATTCCTTCGCAAGCCTCACGACGTCTTCTGGCTTAAGCTCCCTCAGATACGGATAGTTGATATCAGCAAAACTTATTTCGTAATTTTGGCAGTGCTTGCATCTGAAGTTGCAACTAACACTACCGAAGGAGAGAGTCTGCGTCCCGGGCATGAAATTGTGAAATGGCTTCTTCTCAATTGGATCGATATTTATCGAAGAGATAAGTCCATAATTGTAAACCATTAATCTCCCGTTTTCGTTCCTCCTAACCCTGCAAATACCCCATTGATTGTTTTTCAACTTGCAGTGATGCATGCAGGTTTTACACTCGACAACGCTGTTTTTCCTCTCGTAAAGATATGACTCTACAATCATGTTCAATAGTTTGTAATAGGTTAATTTAAATTGTTCCACATACGGGGCAGTTCGGATCTCTCTCGACCCTTATATCGACGAACTCCGTGGATAGGAAATCCATGTAGAGCAATCTATTTGTTATTAGATTTAGCCCTAAGAGATATTTTATAGCCTCTAACGCTTGCATGGCTCCTATTACTCCTGGAGCCGCACTGATTACTCCAAATTCTTCCGATGTGATAGCCTCCTTCGGAATTGTCTTGAATACGCACCGGTAACAAGCGGTGGTTTTCGGGATAACTGTCATGATTTCACCCATGAATCCCACGGCTGAAGCGTGCACGTAAGGTGTGCTGTATCTGACACAGAGATCGTTTATGAAAAACTTAGATTTCAAATTGTCAGTGCAATCCAAAACAATATCATATTTTTTGATAATTTCCGGGATCTCCTCGATTCTCTTGGGATAGACATCAACCTTAACATCCTCGTTTAAATCTTTTACGAAAATTTTCGCCGATACTGCTTTGTTGAGTCCAACCTTTCTTGCATGAATCGTCTGTCTCTGAAGATTGCTAGTGTCAACCCGATCGTAATCAACAATGCCCAGCCTACCGATACCTGCCGCCGCCAAAAACTGGATTGCGGAACTTCCAAGACCCCCAGCACCGATTATAAGAACTTTTGATTTTAGAAGCTTCTCTTGCCCTTCTACGCCAACTTCTGGGATTTTTATCTGCCTTGAATACCTTTCCATCTGGATTCTGTTCAGCATAATTGATCTTTTTCTCCGAAATTAAAAGGCTTCAGTAAAGATTA
>Ga0065719_100816_pt1 | contig 23312 bp, 30 predicted proteins | sample GBSCel85sediment_FD_59106 | JGI IMG/M metagenome (GOLD analysis project Ga0065719, IMG submission 59106) | Hot spring sediment microbial communities from Great Boiling Spring, Nevada - Cellulolytic enrichment CS 85C v3 (version 3) | ecosystem: Environmental > Aquatic > Thermal springs > Hot... | reverse complement strand
CCCGCGATCATCTTCATCGACGAGATCGACGCCATCGCGCCCAAGCGCGAAGAAGTAACAGGAGAAGTAGAGAAGAGAGTAGTAGCCCAACTCCTAGCACTGATGGACGGGCTTGAGGCGAGGGGAGATGTCATAGTCATCGGTGCTACTAACAGGCCTAACGCTGTGGACCCTGCTCTGCGCAGGCCGGGGCGCTTCGACAGGGAGATAGAGATAGGGATCCCCGACAAGAGGGGGCGCCTGGAGATACTTAAGGTGCACACGAGAAGCATGCCTCTAGCAAAGGATGTGGACTTAGAGAAGTTAGCCGAGATCACTCACGGTTATGTAGGCGCCGACCTCGCGGCCCTATGCCGCGAAGCAGCAATGAAAGCCCTCCGTAGGGTTCTGCCGATGATCGACCTGGAGAAAGAGGAGATACCGCTGGAGGTGCTCGAGACGATTGAGGTGAAAATGGAGGACTTTATGAACGCCTTCAGAGAGATTACGCCCAGCGCTTTGAGAGAGATAGAGGTCGAAGTCCCTACAGTTCGCTGGGATGACATCGGAGGGCTGGAGGAGGTGAAGCAGCAGCTGAGGGAGGCTGTGGAGTGGCCGCTCAAGCACCCCGAGGCATTCGAGAGGCTGGGTATTGACCCTCCGAAGGGTATCCTGCTCTACGGCCCACCTGGCACAGGCAAGACTCTGCTCGCCAAAGCTGTAGCCACGGAGAGCGAAGCGAACTTCGTCAGCATAAAGGGTCCCGAGGTCTTCAGCAAGTGGGTGGGTGAGAGCGAGCGAGCGATACGCGAAATCTTCCGGAAAGCCAGGCAGGCAGCACCCTGCGTGGTGTTTATCGACGAGATAGATGCTCTAGCCCCGATGCGCGGGCTTGTAACCACGGATTCGGGAGTTACGGAGCGCGTGGTTAGCACGCTTCTCACGGAGATGGATGGGCTGGAGAGGTTGGAGGGTGTGGTGGTGATTGCTGCGACGAATAGGCCTGATATCCTCGACCCCGCGCTGTTGAGGCCTGGGAGGTTTGACCGGCTGATCTACGTGCCACCACCTGACGAGAGGGCGAGGCTCGAGATTCTCAAGGTGCACACGAGGAGAATGCCCCTCGCAGAAGACGTAGACCTAGCAGAAATCGCAAAGCGCACAGAAGGGTACACAGGAGCAGACCTCGAGGTCCTAGTGCGCGAAGCTGGGCTGCTGGCCCTCAGAGAGAACATAGACATACAGAAAGTTTATGCGAGGCACTTCGAGGAGGCATTGAAAAAGGTTAAGCCATCGCTAACTCCGGAAATAGTAAAGTTCTACGAAACGTGGAACGAGAGGTTCCGCAGAGCCACGCGACAACAGCTAACAGTAACAGGCTTCTATGTGTGAACGTGATATGCTTGGGCTAGTTTTCACGGAGATTCTTCACGAATTAAAGAGGAACAACGGCGTGCTTGGAGAGCGAGAGCTCTTCGAAGCTGTAAGGAAGAACTTAATTGATCACTACCAGCTGGAAGTGTCCGAGAAGGAGCTTAGAAAAGCACTGCTGGCACTAGAGGTACGGGGCCTAGTGACTCTTACCACTCTGAAAAAGAATATGAGAGTGATTAAGCTAAACAGTAAATGAGCTACTGTGGGCGTGAACATCAGGGAGCTTGTAGAGCCTATCGCGGTGGAAATCTCTTTCGAAAGTCTCTCGAAAAAAATCATCGCATTAGACGCATACAACATGCTCTATCAGTTCCTCGCAACCATACGGCAGCGGGACGGCACGCCTCTAATGGACTCCAAAGGGAACATAACCAGTCATCTTAACGGTCTCTTCTACAGGACTACAAACCTTCTAGAGTACGGCATAAAGATTGTATACGTTTTCGACGGGAAGCCTCCAGAGCATAAAGCTAAGGAGCTTGAGAGAAGAATGAGAGCAAGGCTGGAGGCTGAGAAGAAGTACATTGAGGCGCTTGAGAGAGGTGAGATAGAGGAGGCGAGAATTTACGCTCAGCAGGCGAGCAGGCTGACCACGCCAATGGTGGAGGATGCGAAAAAGCTGCTCACGTACATGGGCATTCCAGTTGTGCAGGCTCCCAGCGAAGGAGAGGCTCAAGCCGCCTTCATGGCGGCCAGGGGGGATGTCTGGGCTGTGGGCAGCCAGGATTTCGACTCACTGCTCTTCGGGAGCCCGAGGCTGGTCCGTAACCTGGCGATCACCGGCAGGCGTAAGCTACCCCGGAAGGAAGTATACATTGAGATTAAGCCAGAGCTCATCGAGCTGGAGACTCTGCTCAAGATACACGGAATTACTAGAGAGCAGCTCATAGCGATAGGCATCCTTGTTGGAACAGACTATGCCCCAGAGGGTGTGAAAGGGATTGGTGTTAAGAAGGCATTGAAGCTCGTCAAGGAGCTAAAAGACCCCGAGAAGGTATTCAGGGTAGTTGAGTGGCCTCATAGTATCTCACCAGAGGAGATCTTCAGGTACTTCCTGAGTCCTGATGTCACGAAGGAATACAAGCTCGAGTGGCGTCCACCTGATAGAGAGGCCGTAATCAGGCTACTCGTGGACGAGCACGACTTCTCGCAGGATAGGGTTGAGAACGCGCTGGAAAGGCTTGAGAAAGCCTACAGGACGCACTTCAAGCAAGCATCCCTTGAGAGCTGGTTTTCGTGACGAGACACCTAGTCGTGGAAAGACTCTATGCCCGGGGTCACTCCAACATCAAGGCATCACATAGAACCACTTTCGAGATAACCAAGGACGATTACGTGACCCCGAGGGGAGACTGCATAATTGCCGTGAAGGCCAGCAAAGCCGCCGCAGAGCTATGCGACGAGCTAAAAAAAGCAATAATTTCCGGGAGCTACGTTACACTCATACTTATCCTGCATCCGTACAACCTCGTGGAGACGGCGCAAGGAGTCGGTGCTTCAACGCTGACCTTAGAGGACACACGCTCTATCGTAGTGAGGAAAAGCAGCTTCGTCGACCGCAGAACTATAGCAATAAAATCCGACAAGGCTGCTGCAGACCTCGACAGAAACTTCGTGAAACATCTAAAAAACAGCGATTCTATCCTCGAAGTGCTCGTAGTCGCACATAACACCCCAGCAGCACCGTCTCAGCTCATAGGAGCAATCGAAGAAGTCATGGGCGGAAGATACCGAATGCTGGAGGACAAGCTACCCACTCCGGCGCGCTTGAGCTACACGCAGTAGATACTCATTCGCACGCTCCTTGAGCGCTAACATCGGGGGAGAAGTGGTGGCGCCCCGGCCGGGATTTCCGCCCAGCCAGTATAGCCGGCTGGGGTTCGAACCCGGGTTCTGCGGCTCGACAGGCCGCCACTCCAGGGCTGGAACCTTCCTGGACCACTAGACGACCGGGGCCCGTCTCAAGTTTTACTGCACTATTTTTGAGCTTTTCGCCGGGGGGCATGACCGTGGGGCTGCAGAAGCTAGCAGATCTCCAGTACGTACAACAGTGGTTGCTTAACGTGTGTTCATACGCAACTCGAGATTCGTCCCTTGAGCCAGCTAGTAGCATAGCACTTGGTGCGATTAATGGATAAGTTCATGAACTGCTGAATTATACTTGAGGGCGCTAGGAGAGATGGTGTCTGTTCAGGAGCTCAGTACGATGATGAAGAAATACACAGAAGAGATGGTTAGCCTGATAGGCAAGGGTGACTACGATAGTGCGATCAGCTTAGCCATGCAAACGCTCGAAGAGCTTCTTTCGGTAGCTCGCAGCGACGTGGTAGCGGTGCTTGGTGATGCTACAGTTAGAATGATTGCAGACGAGCTGTTGACAAACTACGAGAAAACTCTATCCTATGCGAAAGGAGTGTATGCAGGGCTGAAGTACATGGCTCCCATTTATCAGCCCGGCGAGAAGATGCAGCTTCTGCAGGTACTCTCCTCTGCAGTATCCGAGCTTTTCAGCTTCATAATAGGAGCTCTACTAGTAGTCGCCTCGCTCACGGGCTCCTCATCGAGGACAGAGCAGCTAGGAGTGGTCTAGCGCGGCGGCAGAGCTACCTTAGAGCTGTAGAGCCAGCCTCTCTGGGTGCTACCATTTTCTGGTCAGAGCTTTCCGGTGGGCGTATATCGATCACCTCCACTTCGCTGTTTGCTTTCAAGCCGTGCTTCTCTCTGATTTCTTTTGGAATCGTGAACTGTCTGGAGTCTGTGTACCTAGTCTTAAGCAGCTTAACATGAAGCGTGTACTCGCTATCCTGGATTCTGATCCTCACGACCGCGTACCTGAGGTTCTGTATCCCGAGGCTTCTAACAAGCCGTGCCGGTATAAGCACCTGGTTGTTAGAGTAAACCCTGACCTTGTACGGTAGCGTCTCTATGGGCAAGCCCCTGGAGCCTCTCCGCGACTTTCCGCCCGAATGCATCCCCACCAATGCTTTCATATAGCCCACAAAGAGTAAAAAAGCTCTCCACCCCATGTTAGCAGGACAGGCGTGAGGATCTCCTGGGACAGAGATCTGAGAAATTTTATCCTCGAGGTGCTAAGGGAGCACGGTATCAAGCCCTCAAAATCGCTAGGACAGCACTTCCTAGTGAGCAGCAGGTTCGCCAGTAGAGTGGTCGAGCTTGTCGAGCGGTGGTCTACAGTCTACGAGGTCGGGTGCGGTCTGGGAAGCTTAACGCTCTTCCTATCAAGGAGTACGCAGTATGTGGTCTGCTGCGAAATAGACGAGAGACTAGCACGTATACTTTCGCAAGTTGTTGAGGTGGAAGCAATACCTAATGTCGATGTGGTCATAGCTGATGCTCTGAGCCTGGAACTAAGCAAATCACCTCACGTTGTGGTCTCTAACACCCCTTTTGTAATCTCCTCAAAACTAATCGCGAAGCTGTGCAGCGACAAAGGGTTGCTCAAGGCTATCCTCGGCGTCCAGCGGGAGGTCGGGCGTAGGCTGACAGCAAAGCCTGGGAGCGATGACTACGGAAGGCTGTCTGTTTTAGCTCAGCTGTGCTTCGAGGTAAGACCCCTGTTCGACGTACCTCCTGAGGCTTACATACCTGTACCTGAGGTTTCCACGACTTTTGTCGAGCTGAAACCCAGGAACATTGTTGACGCCGAGGTTCTTAGCAGGTTGGAGGATATCACGAAGGCACTATTCTCACTGAGGAGGAAAAAGCTCTCCAAGGCTCTCCGGATGGGGCTAGGGGTTGAGGGAGATGAGCTGGAAATCCTCCTTAAAGGCTGCGGGCTTAGCCCCGAGCAGCGAGTTTACGAGATACCACCGGAAGGCTTTCTTAAGATAACCTCTCACTTTTTACAGAGCCCGTAACGTGTGATATACCAGAGGAGAAAGTCTGCTTACACGGTTTTCGAGAGTTGTTTCTCCCCAGATCCCTTAACAGCCTTGAGTTCTTCAGGCAGCAGCGCTTTACCCATCTCTGTTCTTGGTGTATAAGCTCCACCCGCGAAGGTATATCCGCACTTCTTGCACGTCCACACTCCCACACTCACTCTTCGGAGAGAGCCAAGGGTGTCGCACCTTGGGCACCGGTGTCTTGCTCGCATCTTCCTCTCTATGAGTGCAACTTTCTTCCTCAGCGTCGAGCCGTACCTAGCGCCGAACCTTCCTGCAGGACCCACTATCTTTGTGTGCTTCCCCATGGCTAAGCCCCTCTCCACTGCAGCCAGGAGTATATATCAGTTCTGCGTTCTCCTACCTTAAGAAATCTGAGAGAGAACCTGAAACAGTTTTTTCGAAGCTTCTTCCGCTAGCTCCTGAGCCTCCAGTACCTCTCTTACAGAGAAGGAGCCAGCACCCATCTTCTGAATCGCGCATATCTCTCCCTGCTCGGTGAAGGAGAAGGTGATCCTGGCGTCCGCTAGCAGCTCCTCTTCGAGCGAGGGGTCCACTAAAAGGAACTCACTCACCTTCGCTATAGTTACAAAAACGACCTTTGTAAGCACCGGGATGTTCTCCTTCTCCTCCAGGACGACAACTCTGTTTTCCTCAGCAGTTGCCTTGGGTATTTTCCCAGAGAGCAGGGCAGCCATCGTCGCTAGGCCAGCAGCGTCCACCAAATTGCCATCGTAATCGAGTGGGTATATATCTACGAAGAGCCCCCATACCTTGGAGCCGGGAAGAACCGAGAGCTTTCCGAAGTCAACCGCGGGTGCGCTACGGATACCTCTATCCACTATTCTCGCAAGCTCTATATCCTCCTCCCCGGGAGGCCCCGGCTCAAAAAAAGGGGATGCCAGCGGTGTTAACTCGGCGTTCACAATCAGTAGGCCCTGGTCAGGGGCATCTGGGAAAGGAGTTACTCAGGGCTGTCTTGAGCCCAGCAATGACCTTTGTGTTCCCGAGCTGCACCAGCGCTGACCCCTCGGCCTTACTCACGATATTGCACTGCACCCTTATGCTCCTGTACTCGTGAAGACCTCGACCATCAAGCCTCTCCCCTCTTCTGAGATAGGCCAATAGGAGATCCTTCCTAAGTGTTGGAATCACTCTGACTGAGAAACGCGACTCAGCCAATATCCTCACCCTCTTCCACTCGGGCGTAAGCTTCCTTCAAAGCTCTTACCTGCACGCCATATATGTGCTTTATATGCTTGGACGCCATCTCCAGCGCACGTCTCACTTCCTCTGGCTTGAAAACACCGTCCGCCTGAAGTAGCGTGATCTCCCCGAGTTGAGGCATCATGGCTATTGGCATGTCACCGTCGCCGTACTGATCCTCCATACCGTTAATATCCACGACGAGCACGTTTCCAATTTTCCCTATAGCAACCGCGGCCACAAGATCTCTCATGGCTATACCAGCATCGGCAAGTGCTGTGGCAGCGGCAATTATGCTTGCAGTCCTCGTCCCCCCATCCGCCTCTATCACATGAACATAGACATCTATGGCAGTCCTGGGGTACTCCTCCAGGAAGATGGCTGGAGCCAGAGCCTCCCTAACAACCTTTGATATCTCGATCTCCCTCCGGGTAGGCTGGGGGCTCTTCCTCTCAGCCACGGAGAAAGGTAGCATGGAGTACCTGCATCTGAGCAGCGCTTTGTCAGGCAGAGTTTCGTGACGCGGGATAACCTCTCTGGGCCCGTACACAGCTGCTATGACCTTATTGTTTCCCAGCTCCACGTACGCNGACCCGTCCGCGTTTTTCAGCTTACCGACTTCAATCCTCAGGGGGCGCATCTCATCAGGAAGCCTGCCATCCACTCTCCGCCCTTGCTCGTCCAGCAACTTTAGAGCCTGGGTCTTACGGCTCATCCGAGTAACCCCTCGATGTACTCTTTGATTCTACTGGTCAAGCCTTCGGTGTGCGCCTCGGCCTCAATCTTCTTGATAGCCAGCGCGGCTATCTCTTCGCGCCTCCGATCACTACCCACCACGACTATCCTCCCGTTCTGCCCGACGACCACCTCTACATCTAGCATATTCTCTATCAGCTTGATCATAGAGCCCCTACGCCCTATTACTCGAGGAACCTTCTTCGGGGAGATCTCGACAAGCAACCCTCTCTGGATCTTCCCCAGTTTCGATTCCTTTATTGTGAGCACAGGATCCTTAGCCTTTTCGAAGGCTATCACCTTGGCGAGTACAAGTTCGCCCTCACCCAGAATTTTCGAGAGATCACTCCTGGGAATAGTCACGGGCTTGGAGGAAACCTCGGATACGGGAAGCACGGCAGTATACGGAGAGTTGATGTCCACTAACCAGCTCGTGAACCCCACCTCCACTATTATTCCGATCACTACGTCCCCGACAGAGGGTATGTACTTGCCCTTGAGCGGAATAATCCTCAAGACATTGTCTCTATCGTCGTAACGTGCCACGCTGAGAGTTTTTGCTCTGTACTGCGAGCCGACTCTGTAGACAGCCCCTTCGATCTCCACTCTCCCGCGCCCCTCTCGCTCAACCACCACCTCACCGGGCACAAGGATGCGCTGCGCGCCTTGCATAGACCACCGAGAGCACTACTAGTGTCACCTTTAATTTATTTGCGCGCTCTTCGCGCGTGCTAGCAGTGGTGCGTCCCGGCGTGCGCGGTTGCCAGAGAGACTAACGATGCATGCACGCAAAATTTTAAGTAGCGAAGATGCTTGCAGGTCGCGTATGAGCACACAGCTTGAGCGGTTACTCCCAAAGTGCACATCGTGCGGCAAGCTGATATCACCCTACGAGCGAGCGGTGAGCTTCCGCTGCCCTCAATGCGGAGAGGTCACTATATGGAGGTGCGAGAAGTGCAGGAAGCAAAGCAACCCTTATGTATGTCCCAAGTGCGGCTTCAAGGGTCCCTAGGTGTTCAATTATGTGCCAGGTGGCCATTCTCGTTAGAGTGCTGCCAGAGGATGCGGAGATAAAAGCTGAGGAGCTCTACAGGAACATTGCCCAAGCGCTACCGGATAAGTACAAGATCGCCCGCTACGAGTCTGAGCCCATAGCGTTCGGGCTTGAAGCGCTCTTGCTGGTGGTGCTAGCACCAGAAAACCTCGAGGGAGGTACGGAAGAGCTGGAGCAAGCATTGATGGGTGTGAAAGGCGTTGGGCAGGTGGATGTGCTAAGAGTCACGAGAGTAGGCTAGTTCTGCGCTATAAAGACTCCCGCAGCCTCGACACACTAGTCTCTGTTCGACCAAGCACTGTGTGTCGTGGCGGGCCCGCCGGGACTTGAACCCGGGACCTGTGGCTCTCTTCCTCCAAATCCGAAGGCTTACGGCCTCTCTGCGGTCACCGCGCTTCCTGCCTGCGCCACGGGCCCGTGTCTGTGGGGGCTCTTGCCACCTCCTTCTCCGCACCGCTCAGTGGTCAACGCCCAAGTCATCGCCCTGGGAGGGTACTTAGAAACGTTCTATTTTGCCTTTTCTGCGGAGGAAGCTACCGAGAGCTATTCCTGGAGGATAATTGCCGGGCGAGCCGGGAGGGATAAGGAGGCCTTGGGGCTTACGCCTTTATACTCCTCCTCCCTTACGAGGTCTATCTCGCAACCGAGACTTTCCTCCAGGAATTTTTTCGCATCCCTGAGAGCCTCCTCCTCTAGTTCTGGCTTCACAAGCAACTCCAGGATCTCGGGGTTCTTCAGCAGTACTTCGATAAGCTTCGCAGCCTTGGTGCGAAGCTCTTGAGGCAGCTCTTTGAGGGCACTTCTCGCTGCCGCGGCAATGCTGCCAGTCTCCTTTACATGCTCAGCTACTCTCCTCATGAACTCGTACTTCCATACCGCAGGTAGTACGAGGGTTACTCTTCTCTTTTCTCTCATGAGCTTCAGCACCTCCTCGAGATCGCTATGCACCTTCTTCACGATCTCCTCCGCCTTCTCTACTTCCTCGCTGATAGACTCCTCGTCTACGGAGGGCCACGCCTCCAGGGAGACGAGCCCATTCTTGCCCAGCCTATCCCAGATCTCCTCGCAAATGTGCGGAGTTATAGGTGACAGCATGAGAGTTTGTATTTCAATGAACTTAATGAGCAGCTGCTTGTTGGCGCGTCCACCCCTTCGTTTGAGATACCACCTGAAGGCGTTCTGAAGGTTAAAGAAGCCCTTAACTATGATATCCTTTGTGTTGAGATTCTCATAGCTCACTTCCACATCCCTCAGAGTTCGGTTGAGCACGCTGTAGAACCACCTGTCAATAAAGTACAAAAAGTCATCACCTTTACCATAATTTGCTGTTGCAAACTCATACCACTCATATAGAAGCTCTATGGCTCTAGATGCCAACTCTGGCTCAAAATTACCATCATCCATACCGCTGTTTCCAGCGTAGGCGAGCGCGAATCGTGTAGCATCCGCACCCCACCACTTCAGTGCATCCCGGAGCAGAATGAAGTTACCCTTGTGCTTCGACATCTTCTCCCCAGCGACGTTTATCCAGCCGTTTATGCAGATCCCGCGCGGCCAGTGCTCTGGTGGAAATATCGCCACATGGTGGAAGATGAAGAAAACAAGGTGGTTTGGCATCAGGTCTTTACCCGACACGCGCATATCGACCGGGTACCAGTAGAGGAATTCTTCTCGCATTCTCTTGAGAAGCTCTGGTGCAATGCCCGTCCTCCTAGTGACGCTTTCCTCATCACCTATACCTAGGAAAACATAGTCGAAAAATGTGTTGTCAAGCTTGTCATAGCTTATCCCGTAAAGCTCTGGATTCTGAAGGTACTTCGAAATCGTGTAGTAGGCCATGTAAATTGTCGAGTCGCTGAGTGATTCGAGTACCCACTTCTCGTCCCATGGGAGCGGCGAGCCTAGCTCTCTCTCGTGAGTACAGGCCCAGTCTCTGTACCAGTCCACGATCTTATGGAACTCCTCCTTGAGGTACGGAGGCACTATTGCCATCCTCTCTATGCATGCATGTGCCAGCTTCTTCCACTCGGCATCACTGTACCTGAGGAACCACTGATCTTTAACAATGCTCACATGCGTCCTAGCCCCACACCTGCAGTAGACAGGCTTTGGGAGCGTGTAATGAGTTATCGCCACGCCACTCTCGACTAGGAACCGCACCAGCTCCTCCTTTACCTCGTGTACCTTCCTACCGCCCCACCTCTCACCGTAGACGCTCTTCTTAAGAACTCCCATGTAATACTCTTTCGAGTAAACCTCGCGGGTAGCCTCCTCCAGCTTAGCCCTGTCATGTTGAGAAGTAATGCCCATCCTCTCCACAACAGTCGCAGCTGGGAGATCTCCGTAGCCCTCCAACTCTATTAAGCTGACTGGGTGTACCGCTTCGAGAATGCCGGGGTCCAGCGAGTACCGGTCCAGCACGTAGGGATCTTTCTTTAAGTCCTGAAGAGCCGCGTAGTCGAATGGGGCGTGCGCCGGAACGGACATGACAACACCTGTCCCTACCTCTGGATCCACAAACCACGCAGGTAACACAGGAATGCGGTGACCCGTGACAGGGTTAACTGCGAAGCGCCCTACAAGACTCCTCCCCTGCACCTTCTCTTTAATCTCAACTCTGTGGCCCTGGCTCTCAAGCTCTTTTACCGCATAACTGTTCAGCACCCAGCTCTCCCCATCTACATCTGCTATCTCGTACTCGGCATCCGGATTTACCCAGATGTTTACCGCTCCGTAGACGGTCTCAGGCCTATACGTCAGGCAAGGATAAACAAGCCCGTCCTCACCCCTGAACTTTATTATGACAACCTCCTCCGGGCTAATGCCAGCATACTCATCGGGGCGATCATGATCACCAACAACCTTCTTCTCCTTGGGGACACCACACAACCGGGTGAGTTCCCTGAGCTACCAGCCCTCTCTCCCTAAGCTTGGTATATTGCCACTGGATGAATTTCGTGTAGGGAGGGTTGAGGTAGGTTGTAAAGAACTCCCTCCTCCAGTCTATCGAAAGTCCGTAGCGCTCGAAGTCCTCTCTGAAACCCTTTCTGAAGAAATGCACCCAGTACTCGGGATCCTTGAACTTCTCTATCTCGTGCTCTGGTATACCCATTGCCTTGAGAGTCTCAATCTGCTTGCGATCACCCTCCCTAACTCTTAGTGCAGCAGCAACTATTGGACTGCCGGTGGCGTGCCATCCNTGGGGGAAAAGCACATTGTAGCCTTTCATCCTTTTGTAGCGGGCTAGAATATCCACTCTTAGCACAGTGTAAGCTGTACCCAGGTGCGGATAGGCATTGATGTAGGGGTAGGGAAAAGTGACGAAGAACTTGGGTTTATGTGGATCGGGATCTGCTTCGAAGACTCTCCTCTCGCGCCAGATCTTCTGCCACTTCTCCTCTACCCTGAGCAGAAAATCACGCTTTACCGGGTCGGGCTCAGGGATTCGGATGCGAGTACTAGCAATAAGCGTCACCAGTCTTCCCGAGACCAAGACTTAATTTAAATGTTTCCCCGCGCGCACGCTGGCGAGCTCAGCGGGTCTCCTCCGCGGCTACCCGCCTAGCTAGGCTAGCAAATATAACTTCACGATCCCTACTCAATCTCTCTAGGAACTCTGAGATGTACTCCGGCCTCACCTTACGCACGATGAGAGGTGATATGTAGACTTGCTCTCTGAAAACCCTCAACATACCTAGCACCTTTACAGCATCGCCAGCTAAGATCCCTATGAGGTTCTCGCTCGCTGGTCTGTCGGGCCAGACTCTGACGAGAACAGACGCGTCCTCATGGCTCAGAACAATGTCTACAAAACGCCTGCCTTCATTCATGCTTTCAACAAAGCCCACCGTGCACACTTTCCGAGTCCTGAGCCTTAAGCCTCCCCAGTCAACCACGAGGTAGTAATTAGGTCCCTCGCCAACAATGTTCTTGGGAGTTATCTCGCTTACCCTCACCTTGAGGTATGCATCGAGAACTATCTCCACGTAGATTTACACCTCCTTTCCATGCTATATTTCTTCGGTCTTTCTCATGTGGAGCAAATGCGCGGCTTACACGTAAAGCTGAACTTACTGCGTGGCATAAAGCTGGAGGGGCACGTTCTCGTAACAGGGCCTACTGGTTCAGGCAAAACAAACACAGTCAAGGTAATTCTCGAGGAGCTTGTCGACAGGATTCCTGCACTTGTCCTCGACTACCACGGGGAGTATATATGCCCGCGTGTTTACGCCCCTGGGAGGAATCTCGAGTTCAATATGCTCGCGAGTGGTTCTCAGTCTGATATGGAGTTCCTTGTTGATGTGTTGGGGACAGTGTTCCAGCTTACGGAGCCCCAGTGGTACATCCTAGTGAAGGCTGCGAAGAGGATAGAACCTCCCTTCACGCTGCAGCGGCTTATCGAGGCTGTCGAGGAGGAGCCTGCCAGAGATTGGCGCGAGTTCGAGGTAAAGCAGGCTGTGCTCAGGCGGCTATCAATCCTAAACGAAGGAGTTCTGGGTAGGGTCCTCAACGGCAGCGAGGACCCAAGCTTCCTCTTTGAGGAACACTCCTGCGTCAACCTCAGCGTTATCCCTCCAAAGTACCGCGCACTCCTTACTCTAGTGCTTCTGAGACACCTCTACGATCACTTCTCCACTCGGGGTGAGAGTGACGTAGTGAGGCACGTGACGGTCATCGAGGAGGCGTGGAGCATCCTTTGGCCGCGCGCACAATGGGAGGCGCCGTCCATAGGCGAAAGGCTCTTTCTCGAGCTAAGGAAGTTTGGCGAGCTGCTCATCGCGGTATCGCAGAGAGTAGATGATGTGAGCCCGCGTGTTGCGCGAAACTGCGCCGTGGTACTTATGCACATGCCTACTCAGCTTGATCTCGAGAGGATTGGCTGCCGCACCAACGAGGTGGAGCCGAGGAGGCTCGGCCGCGGTAAGGTTCTGGTTGTGGAACCTGGCTGCCGCATGAGAGCGCTGAGGGTGAGAAGAGCGAGAGACATCGTGGGAGGACGGTGCAAGAAGGATGCGCAACGCTTATTTCTGAAGAGAGCAGATGCTTCCCGATGTCAACGCGCGCGCGGCTGGAGCGGAGGCTGAGAATAAGGAGGAGGGAGGAGGTGTCGGAAGGTAAAGCGTGGATGAACCCGCGCACAATGACGGAGCTTAGCATCTCGAGCGAGATAGAGGTAGTCATAGCCGGGAAGAGACACTTCTACTTCCAAGTCGTACCGAGGGAGGACGTACCGGTCAACGAGGTGTGGTGCAACAGCGATCAACTTAAAACGCTAGGCATTGCTGACAACACGATCGCCACAGTAAGGGCGAGGAGGGTGTGAAGAGTGGGAGTCTCGGTCGCTGATGCGAAGCTGGTATCCCTGCTTAGGAAGGAGCTCCAGCAGGCTCACGAGATATTAGCGGAGCTGAGGAGGGTTCTCCAGAGTCTCAACAACTCCGAGAGCAGGGAAGCAGGACTCGAGCGGTTGAAATATGTGCGAGAGCTTAAAATGGCTGCTGGAGAGTACCACGCAGAGTACTTGGGATATCTTTCAAGGGTGGGGAGGAGCCTCGTCCACCGTGAGGAGTGGGTGCGCATAGGCCTGAGGATCGTGGACTTTCTCGACAAGCTGAGCGGCATGTCGTACAGGCTCAGCTTCCTCATAGAGAAGTCGTGGATTGTACCGCAAAACATTCAGAAGCTTCTCATTTGCATGTGCGAGGGAGTAGATGCTATGACGTTGAAGTTGGACAGCGTCCTTCACAAGCTTCAAACGTCCCCTCACGAAGCATTGGAGGATTTGAGAGAAATCTCGCGGCTAGAGAACACACTCGACGAAACGTACAGAGCCGCCATGTTCGAGATACTTAGCGCTAATATATCGAGCAATACGGCGCTCCTCCTCCTCAGCATTTCAGAAATGCTTGAGAACAGCTCCGACACGCTTTACGAGCTGACAAACAACCTTTACATAATCCTGCTGGACACACTGTGATCCTGCTGGATGTGCTGCGCACGCCGCGTAAGTGCTATGTGGTCCCGAGGAAGTCGAACAGCGTCGCCTGCCTACGTGTGCTTGTCAGGTGCTCCTCCCTTATCCCGAAGTACTCCAGAACTCTTAGGGCAGCGGGTACTATCTGGTGCTTCACATAGTACTCGACATCCACCTCCTGCGGTGATTTTACTAAAATATGCGGTTTAGCCCTCTCTGATATCCTCCCGCTCCCTTCCCTAGTGATTACGTAGCCTATCTTCATCCCCTTGTAGATTCTGTAACCCATCTTCGCGAGAATCTTCGCAGCTTGCACGTGAGGAGCATCCACTTCGTACTCGTCAAGCTCCTTAGCCAGGGTTTTCCAAATTATCAGTTTCTCGAGCGGTACTCTCCCGGAGTACAAGTCGGCTATCGTGCTCCTCACGTACTCGGCTGCCTTCCATGGATCCTCGTCTCTCAGCACTATTTCGATTACTTTCTCCTGTATATCCTTCGAGATCTCAGCCCAGTCTCCTCTGACGGCTTCCAATCCCACTATATCGACGCGCCCGTCCGCTAGGAGGCCGCAGTATCTCTTCTTCGCTTCGGTGAAGAAGACCTTAGTGTAGATCTTGTCAAGTTTTATCTCAAAGCCCATGTTCTGCTCTACGTGCTCAATTAGCTTCTGTATTCTATCCGGGTCGTAGTAGACAAAGATACTGTCGGTGTCACCATATATGACGTTAAGACCGATCTGCTGCGCAAGCTTTATAGTTTCCTTGATCAGCACGCGCCCCCATGCCGTTGTTGCCTCGGCAACCTCCCGCATGTACCACCGAGCGGGAGCCCAGCCGCTATAGCCGTAGACGGCATTTGTGACTACCTTTATCGCCTTTTGTCTCTCCTCGAGGACGCGGTACTCCTCACTCCCGGGCTGCAGCTCCTTCATCTTCCTCACGATTTCCCGCCTGACTCGGAGGAGCTCCTCTAGGACTTTCCGGTAGAAGCCCGATGGCTGCTTCCGGAACCTGTGCCCCACCTCAGGCGCTACGTAAACCTCCTCATCGGAAACCTCGCCAGGTGGGATATAGGTGTCTGGAGAGATGTTGTACTTAATCATGATGTTGGGGTACATAGACGAGAAGTCTAAGACAGCTACATTCCTGTGTATTCCCGGTTTCGGCGTAAGGACTATTGCACCCTTGTAGGTCTCCTCCTTCCTTTCCTTGGAGTTGGGGACGAGCTCTCCGTGCTTATAGGCCTGCCGAATTAGGAACCACTCCACTCTGTTCCCTACAGATGCCGCGAATATCTGGTCGAGAGGCAGTCCCACGACCTCGGATAACTGCACCGCAAACGGTAGCACAGACTCCCCTATGAGGTAGGTGCTGCGTGCGTCGTCAGCTGAGTACTGCTTAAGAGTTTCCCTGAGTTCTGGCTTGTCCCAGTACTCGTAAATTCTAGAGGCATCGAGAAGGACACGGTCTGTCCTCTTAACCAGCCCCAGGTACTCTGCCACAGCATCCAGCGTTTTCAGCTTCACTCCTACGAGCTCGCTAGCATAATCGTAGAGGTCAATATTCGCCCGCCCTACCACCGAGAAATGCCCGTAGACGCTCTGGGCAGGTTCTCCAGAGTTCCTGCCAAGTTTCAGCTTTAACCCGTTCTCATGTGCACGCTTGAGCAGATAGGGGATGTCGAACCTGTTCGAGTTATAGCCTAGGACGACATCTGGATCTACGGACCAGAAATCGTCGAGAAACTCCTTGATCAGAGAGACCTCTCCTGACTCCGCGGTAAATGTTTCAATGCCCTCCCTCGTCGCTCTTGAGATAACTATTACCGGATCCCTCTCAGGGAGGGGTTCTCCGTAGCGGTTATAACACTCTATGTACGAAAGCATAGAGCTTCAAGGGAGGGGGGGTGCCTCCAATGTAGACAGGCCTCTCTACAGCCACATAGGCTGCATCCACATGCAAATTAGCGGGCTTAGGAAGCTCTTTGACTCTCACGTAGTGCCATGCAGAAGGCCTGACATCGCTATCCACCATGTACCGCATGTAGAAGCGGATATCCGCCTCGAGGACGTCGATAACACCTTTCACTTTCGCCGCTGCCTCCCGGGCCTCGGGCACGCTTCTCGGATTTCTCAAAGTCACCTTAATCGCTTTGACAGGCCTGCCGTAGTACTTCTTCTGCACGGACTCCAAGTTGAGCAACCCGTGCGCAGCNAGCACGGTGGAGAGAGTTCTCATGACACCCTCCGGATCCTCCGAGGGCAATACGTAGAAATAAGGTCGAAAAGACCTGTCCACCACCAGTACTCTGCGACCCGATCTATCGATACCCCAAAGTTGAATCTCCGGCACACCATCCACTACATCGTAGCTTACGTCGAGCAGCCAAAACTCCAGCTCCTCCATAGCAAACTACTATGTGTAAGGAGTTACACAGAGATAAAAAGCATGCGGCATGCAAATCCTCGAGAATTAGATCTTTAAAGGCCAGGTGAAGCTCTTCTCCTGGCTACCGCTCTTGGTTATTACTACCATGTCTATCCCGTCACCGCTCACAGCGTCCCTCTTCATGGCAGCTTCTAGAGATTTCAGCACAAGCTTCTCAGTCTCCTCGACGCTCATGTTACTTCTGTACTCTGACTCCAGTATGCTTATTGCCAGCTGAGCGCCCGTGCCTGCAGCAACATAGTTCTCCTCAAGAACTGCGCCTATGGGATCCAAAGAGTATAGGTGAGGGCCTGTCTCGTCTATGCCGCCTACAATGATTTCCGCGTAGTACGGGAAGAGTCTCCTTTCGTACAGTATGTATGAGAGGACCTTTGCGGCTGTCCAGACAGAAGGTTTATGTTCGGTGTCTAGCTCGTAAAGGCGCATCTCTGCTTCTAGAATTCGCGCGAGCGTCTGCATATCAGCTATCAGACCTGCGCTCGCGATACCTATGCGGTCGAGAACCCTGTACACCTTTTTACCCGACTTGCTCATGAGGTAATAACCGTACGCTACGCGCTTCTCGGCAGCAAGCACCACTCCGTCGTCAACTTTCACCCCTACTGTTGTCCCGGGGAGAGCTTCCATTTACTGCACCGCACCAAAGGGAGAAGAAGGTGTTATAAAAGCTTGGGGGCTTGGGGATTAGGAAATGGGCTTCCGGCACATTCGCACACCACCGAGCTCAGACGAGCTCTTCGAGCGCGCAGTGAGAGCATGCAGAGAGGCCTCTCAGGCCGGCGGCAGAAGTAGACTGGAGAAGGTCAAGAGAAGACACTTAAGGTGCGTGAAGAGTTCCTCCTCCCTCGTGGTCTCCTCTCTAAGGGAAGTGTACAGGACGAGCCCTTACATCGAAAGACTCCATCCATTCTACCGAGAGCTGTGCTCGATAGCCTTTGATGTGAACACCTACAGGTTGTGCCTCTCCAGGGTGCGCTCTGTGGAGAGAATAGTGAGGAAGATAGCTCTCGAGAGCCTCCGGAGTATAAACGCGGCAACAGAAACAAGGGAGGTTATCAGGGCTCGTAGAGGCTTCTTCGGCAGGTTAGGCTCCTTGCTGGAGTCTCTTGAGGAGTGTCTAATGCTCCTGCGAGAGGCTGCTAGCGCTATGAGGAAGTTTCCCGAGGTAAATACCGAGGTACCTTCGGTGATAATAGCGGGCGCTCCGAACGTCGGGAAGTCTTCTCTGCTGCGAGCCCTCACAAGAGCTAAGCCGGAGGTGAAGCCCTACCCTTTCACCACAAAGTCGCTGATACTAGGAGTACTGGAGCTCGAAAGAGTTGGAGTGCAGCTAATAGACACACCGGGGCTTTTAGACACACCGCTTGAAGAGAAAAGTGGGATCGAGAGGCAAGCCATACTCGCCCTCCGGCACTTAAGCGATGCCGTAGTATTCGTTGCAGATCCCACGGAGACTTGCGGCTTCCCGCTAGATTTCCAACAAAAAGTATTCGTACAGGTTGTTAACCTTGTGAAGGGTTCCCCAGTTCTGCTCGTAGCAAATAAACTGGACATAGCCAGCGAGGAACACCTCAGAACATTTGAGAGCATTTTCGAGCATACCGAGTACCTAGCGATCTCTGCAGAGAAGAGGATCAACCTGGATAAGTTGGTTGACAAGCTGCACTCCTGCCTAAGAGGTTCGACGAAGTGGAGGAACTTACTCCCGTCTACTTAGTGCATGTGCTCATCAAAAAGCTTTCATCGGAGTCACGGCTCCACAGGCCAGACACCTCAGCATGAAAACATCTCTGCGCTCCTTCTCCAGCTTGGTGTCAGGACTTCCACAAACCGGGCATATCACGTATTCCCTAACAAACCTCTCAAGAAGCCTATTGAGGAGTTGCCCCTTGACCTCGCCCTGGATCACTGCCACGTGACCATCCGTGGTTCCGGGTAGCGCCACCTCCTTGAGCAGATACCTTAGTAGGAGCTCTGGGCTTCTACCCAGCAGGTCGCTAACATGCCCAAAGTTTGTTATGTAAGTCTTCTTCCCGGCTATATTCACCTCGAACTTAGGCATCACGAACCTCTCTCCTGTGCCCACACGTCTCTCGGGTAGGAGCTTATACGCTCTCTCAAGCAGCTCCTCGTAGCTTGGAAATTTTTCGCCCTCCACGCAACCCTCAACGCCGGCGAGGTATATGTGTACTTTGTGCTCTGCGCGAGTCAGAAAGACCTAGCTGGGTAGAGCTGCAGAGGCTCAGAGAGCCGGCGGACACCATAACCGTTCTTGGTGGCTGGAGCCCCGGCCGGGATTCGAACCCGGGACCTTCGGCTGTCCCAGCACCCCCTACGAGGCCGACGCTCTACCCGCTGAGCTACCGGGGCTCCTCCCCCTCCAACTAGCAACAGTATTATTTGCTTTTCTCCCGCTCTCTAGCGAAAGTGGGATAAGACCCCTCTGTATCTCTCCCCTCAGCTGAGCGGCTGATGAATGACCTGCCACCTGAGACGTGATGAGATTGCGAAAGAGAAAAATACCCCTGCGCATATTGTGCCACCTCGCAGGGCCCGTCGTCTAGTGGCAGGATGCCGCCCTCACAAGGTAGGAAAACCTAAGAACGGCGGTGGTCCCGGGTTCGAATCCCGGCGGGCCCACCATGGTATGCCGTACGCAATCACAATTCAGCTGCACAGTGTTTATTACCCCATGCGTATTCACCCTGTGTAGGGGTGGGCCGACGGGCGGGCGACGGCTTACCCCGGCGACGGGGTAAGCTGTGGAACCCTCCCCACAGCGCAGCGGCCCCGCGGCGGCGCAAGCCGCTCGGTTAAGAGCCGAGGGTGAAAAGCCCCGGGCACGCATGGGTGTGACCCTTCAGGAGAAGGCGACGACGTGCCCGGTTAGCGTGAAAGAAGAATCCCCGCGGGTCTAGGGTCAAGCAGCACCGATGAGCGGCCGCGGTGAGGTGCGGGTGGACCCTTAGACAAATCCCGCCGAGAACAGAAGGGGGGGTACGGTCGGCCCACCCCCTTTTACAGCTTTCCTTCCTAGCTGCCTCAAAGAGGGCCCGTGCCCTTTATAAAGCGTGTAGGGGTGATCTGTTATGTGCTCCTGCTTGTAGACCTGTTTGCGGGTGCGGGAGGCTTTTCCAGGGGTTTCAAGGAAGAGGGATTTAGGCCGGCAGTAGCTGTAGAGAATATGCCTCCTGTGGCCGAAACATACAGGGCTAACTTTCCCGGAGCTGTAGTGATAGAGGAAGACATCAAAAATGTGCACTCACTCGACATACTCAGGGTACTAGGGGGACGCCGTCCTGACGTGGTAATAGGGGGACCCCCCTGCGAGCCCTTCTCAAGGGCTAACCCCAGGAGGCGCAGGGATCCCTTGGAGAGATTGTACGACGACCCCATAGGCTCACTTGTGCTGCACTTTGTGAGGATCGTCGGTGATCTACAACCAAGGGTGTTNGTAATGGAGAACGTGCCTGGAATAATGGATAATGGGCTCGACGCGATCCTTAGAGAGGAGTTCGCCGGGGTTGGCTACGATAAAGTTTACTTTAACGTACTCAGGGCGGAGGATTACGGAACTCCTTCGAGAACGAGTCCGTGTGTTTATATCGAACATCCCTCTATCCCCCAAGAAGGTTCCTAGAAGGCTTCGAGTAATGGATGCTATAGGAGACCTCCCCGAGCCCGACCCGATATACAACATTCCTAACCACGAGCCGGTACCCCTGAGCCCAAGGAAATTGAAGAGAATAGCGAAGCTGAGGTGGGGGGAGGGGCTGGTCAGGTACAAGGGGTACGGTGAAAAAGTACTGAGCAATATAGTCAGGTTACACCCCTACAGACCCGCGCCGACCGTGATGGGTTCCTCGCGCTTTGTGCATCCCTTCCAGGATAGGCTCCTGACTGTGCGTGAGCACGCCAGGCTCATGGGCTTTCCGGATGACCACATATTCCTAGGAGGAAGGGATGTTCAGTTCGACGAAGTGGGAGAAGCCGTTCCTGTACCCCTCGCCAAAGCCATAGCTAGGGTTGTCCGAAAGTACCTCGAGGAGGGAGTGCTCTAGCCTGGAGCATGAATAAGTTTTTAATGCAGTGTAGGTCATGGGCAACACTGAGGTGCTGAGCGTGGAAGATCTACTCTCCGGAGTTTCAGGGAGATCCGATGAGCACATGCTCAACGCTGTAGATATGCTCTCAAGCTCTATAGGTAAAAAACGTGCTAGTGAAGCTCAAAGGAGGCAGAGAGTTAAGGGGGACGCTTAAAGGGTATGACTACCACCTGAACCTAGTCCTTGAGAACGCCGAGGAGACACGGGGTGCAAGAACTAGGCAGCTGGGCACAATCGTTGTTAGAGGGGATAATATCGTCTTGATAAGCCCTGCCCCCGAGTAGTGGGTGAGGAGCTTTGGTGAAAGGTACTACATCCTTTGGTAAGCGCGGCCGCGGAAAGACTCATATAAGATGCAGAAGGTGCGGTAGACACAGCTACAACGTGAGCAAGGGGTACTGCGCCCACTGCGGCTTCGGCCGCTCCAAGAGGCTGAGGAAGTACAGCTGGCAGAACAAGAAGGTTGCCGACCCGCTTACGGTTGCCGGGAAAGTAGGCTTCTTGCAGCGTAGAGCGCGATAACTGCAAGCGCCGTAGGTCCCACATCGTTCTCGAGACCACTAACATATGCCCGCTCTCCCATCTCCATCTCGCGCGCTGAAAGCCCCGGCTCCGCGCCTCCAAACACCATCAAGACCCTCTGCTCTGCACTCTTCTCGGTTAAGCTCCTAAAGACTTCTTCAAGAGGCTTATCGGCAAACCTCTTTGGCACAACGAATACTATCGCATCCGCGCCCAGAAGCTCCGCAGCAGCTTCTATACTGGGCAGTACTATCAGAGTCTTGCCCTCCCTAAGCGCTACCCTCTGAGCTTCTGGCACTCCAGATTGCGCTGCAGCACCCATAGGTTTCGATACAACGAATGTGTCGTACCCCAGGCCGTAGGCAGCCCTGGCTACCTCAACTACCCTCTGAGGACTTGAGACATTGTGCAATAGAGGTATGATCCTTACCCCCATGCTCTCTCAGCGCTTTTCCAAGAATGCTAGTCTAGTAAAATGTTTTAGCCTGCAGGTGCCGAGACCGTACTCCGTAAAAACTTGGAGAGCGTAGAGACCTTCAGGACCGCGTTGCACACAAGACCGTGACAAATATGTACTGCGGTTTGCCAAACGCTGGTGTGGCTTCGGTAACTCTTAAGGCCAGAGTGACTAATATCTCTCTGATAGACTCGCCTACGGGAGAGAAGCTCGTGCGGATAGATATGAGCGAGGAGCGGGAAGTCCCGGGTCCTGTTATTTTGCACGAAGGTAGCGAGCTCGGGCGCGAGCTAGTGCCTATTCTCAGCCAGATGTTCCGCATGCTGCCCGGTTTGGGGCAGGGAGTCATGCGCCTAAACAGGCTGTCCCTCGTTCTAACAGAGGACGAGTGGGAGAAGTTTCCCACTAAGCCTAGTATAGGGGATTTATTCGAAATAGAAGTTAGCATAGGACGGATTTCTAGTAAGGAAGGAGGAAAGCTAGGGGTGCAGTCTGAGGTACTTTAGTGGTAATCTCCTGGGTACCTCCCCCCAGGTGTCCAGCGGACAATGACTATCGGAAGCACCCCCTCCTTGAGCTCTTTCTCGGCGATCTCCACGGGACGCATGCCGCCTTCGACTTTGACTAGAACGGGGGCGCCTAGAGCGATCTGGAGGGCCCTAATGCCTATTATCCTGGCCTTTTCGAAGCGTGTTAGCCACGGCGGGCCAATCTTCACCTCGAATTCTCCTCCATTTTTTCCTCCAACTAGCGACATAGAACGGGGTCTTTCCGTAGACGCGTATATAAAAATTTTCACCCGAGAAGTAGGAGCAGTACTCAGGCTGGATGTTTAAGGTTTATAAAGAGAAAGAATCATGATACATGTTCAAAAAATCAGAAATATCTTACTTTATTAATCGAACTCTGATGAGCTCTTTTCCTCCTCCTTCTCCTTCTCCTTGCCCTTCTCCTTGGATTTAGGCGGCTGTGCGGCGATGATGTCGTCGATCCTAAGTATCATTATGGCAGCTTCTGTGGCGGACTTAAGCACCTGCTTCTTAACCAGCGCGGGCTCAAGCACGTTGGCTTTCCACATATCTTCCACTTTGCCCGTGTAGGCGTTAATCCCCGCCCACTTCATGCCCTTGGCGTGCAGAGCCTTAAGCTCCGTCAGCACATCGATTGGCTCTGCACCGGAGTTCTGGGCAAGTATCGAGACGAGCCCTTCGAGAGCCTCTGCAAACCTGAGCACAGCTAGCTGCTCCTTGCTTGGCAAAGTCCTGGCAAAGTCTCTAAGCCTCAGCGCAACCTCGATCTCCACAGCCCCACCGCCAGCGACTACGGCAGGCTCTCTGATGACATTTCTAACAACGCTGAGCGCNTCGTGCATCGCGCGCTCAGCCTCGTCCACCACGTGATCTGCTCCGCCTCTGATGAGTATGGTGACGCTCTTGGGGTTGGGGCACCCCTCGACGAAGACCATCTTCTCGTCAGCTACCTTCCTCTCCTCCACT
>Ga0065719_106637_pt1 | contig 23378 bp, 30 predicted proteins | sample GBSCel85sediment_FD_59106 | JGI IMG/M metagenome (GOLD analysis project Ga0065719, IMG submission 59106) | Hot spring sediment microbial communities from Great Boiling Spring, Nevada - Cellulolytic enrichment CS 85C v3 (version 3) | ecosystem: Environmental > Aquatic > Thermal springs > Hot... | reverse complement strand
TGTATGGGGTTTACAAATAGTTAACGCTGCTCCACTTAGACTCATAGCCAAATCTGACAAAGCTTGAGAAGCTGCTTCAAGCCAAGAGGCAGCATAGGGGGCTATTCCAGCTGTTACCCCTAGACCTATTAGTAATCCTTTTTTTCTGGCAGCATATTTTATGCCTTTACCTGCATATGTTGCTATTTTTTGGAGATTCTTATGTTGTTTGAGAAAGTCATCTACTTTACTTATTATTCTTTTTCCAGTACTTGTTTTAGAAAGGGCCATAACAGCCATAGAAACCCCTATTATAGCAGTAGCCACTGCAGCAGCAGTTCCAATTATTTTAGTAGCTTCTGCAATAGCTTTTGTAGCAGCATCGGTAGGTCTGATAGCCCAAGAAACCATACCACTTATCATATAACCAACTTTACAATCCAATCTTCCTTTTGCTGATGCAGCTTCCCAAATTTTCGTAAGTATGAGGACAGATAAAACAAAGGCTATTACAGTTAAAATGACAACTAATATAGTATTAATTTCTGCTTTTCTCATTGTTACAATATTATACGGCTTATTATATAAATCATCGCAAATATAGTTAGAGCGAATAATATTACTTTAAACATTAAAAATAATATTTCTTCTGTATTCATCCTATTTTTACGAGACCTGAAGTATTATTAAGAGTTTGATTTACTATTTCTAATCCAGAAGAAGATATTCCTAATAGTCTCCCCGCTATTAGTATTCCTATTATTAAAACTATTATCCCTATTATAATCATTATTATTATATGAATAAAAGAAAAACCTCTTTTTATATCCATTTGCACTCTTTTTTATCTCTATCACAAAAGCACTTATATATCTTACTACTACACTCCGCGATTTCTGTGTTATTGCTTACAGTGCGTGTGGAGCATTTATTGTTTTCGCAAATTTCACTTATGCAAATAGCATACATACTAGATTCTCTGTAAGATTCTATATTACATATCGAGCCTGTAGAAGTCCTAGTGATAACAAGTTTGTTTGTAATAGAATATGGTGCGAGTTCTGTATTAAGCTCTTTGCTTACATTGCTTAGTTTTTTAGTAGATTCATTACCAATTCTAAAAATAGAAATTGAGATGTCTGTACTAGCTGGGTAAAAGAACGTGATGTATAATAGTAAAGCAGATAAAGATAAAATTAGTATAACTATTAATTCTATTGGTAAACTAACAGATCTTTTTTTCATATTTTATTTTGTTCCTAAATCTCTTATAATTTCTATAGTGCTATTTGTTGTCCTATTCAGACCCCCCATAGTATTCCCTATTCCAGAAACTAGATTACTGTAGTTTGAATAAAAAAACATTAGACCTAGTATTAAAACAATTACAACTATTATGGTTACAATAATAATATTTATCGGTAGAGAAATAGCCTTTTTCTCATGTTTGCTAATTTTATTACTATATCTTTTAAAATGAAAGCCCATTGAACTTTTATTGTTTTTCGCATAATTTAAAGATTATTTAGAGATATTATTTTATGTGGTTAATAAAGGAAATATTGAAAGAATATGATATTGAGGTGACAGAACCCCCATCACATATAAATTATGATATTTCAATAATTTTGTTTAAGGAATTAAAAAAAGGGAAGAAGTTAGAAGAGCTAGTAAAAGAAATCTTGGAAAGAATAAAGGATTATGTTTTGAATTATGAAATAAAAGGAGGATATCTTAATATAAATCTAAATTGGAATGCTATTTTAAAAAAATGGCAAGATCTTTTTAATTTTCAAACTAGGAAAGAGAAAATAATTGTTGAGCATACATCTGTTAATCCTAATAAAGCTTTACATATAGGACATTTGAGAAATGCAATTTTAGGAGATTCTATTGTAAGATTATTAAGATTAGCAGGATATAATGTGGAAGTATTAAATTACATAGATGATACGGGTAGTCAAATAGCAGATGTTATAGTTGGTTTATATTATTTAGGTTTTTCTGAAGAGCCAAAAGAATTTGATATTAAAAAAGTTTTAGAAAAAATAAAGGAATTTTTAATTTCAGAAAATTTATACAATGAAGGGATAGAAAAGGAAATAGAAAAAATAATTTTAAAAAGAATGGAGACTTTGAAAAAATTGTATGGTTATGAAATTCCAGAAAAATTTGATCATTATTGTGGAGATTTTATATATGTGATTGTAAATAAATTATACGAATTAATTCCAGAACTAGAAAAATATAGAAAAATTGTTATAAAGAAAATAGAAGAAGGAAATAATGAAATACATTATTTTACTATGAAAATATCTAAAAAGGTTTTGAAAAAACAACTGGAAACATTATGGAAGTTTGATATATATTATGATTTATTAAATAAAGAATCTGATATTTTGCATTTTAAACTTTGGGATAAAACATTTGAATTATTAAAGATAAAAAATATTATAATATATGTAACAGAAGGTGAAAAAAAAGGAACATGGTGTATAGATTTATCTAAATGGGAAGAATTTTCAGATTTGGAAGATAAACTTAAAGTATTAGTAAGATCTGATGGTACTACAGTTTATTTAGCAAAAGATATAGCATATGCTTTTTGGAAACATGGCTTAATTGATGTAGATTTCAAGTATTCTATATTTACAACTCAGCCAAATGGAAAAGAGATATGGCAAACTGATATAAATGGAATAAATATAGAAGGATTTGGAAAATCGGATATAAGTATAAATGTTATAGGAGGAGAACAAACATATTTGCAAAAAATAATATCTAAAATAATAAATGAAATAGATCCTAATAAGAAGTATATTCATTATTCTTATGGCTTAGTAATGTTATCAAAAAACACAGCAAAAATATTTGGTATAGAAACTGAAAAAGAGATTTTAAGAATGTCTGGTAGGAAGGGAATATATATAAATGCTGATAATTTATTAGAGAAAACTATAGATATAGCAAAAGAAAAAATAAAAGAAAGAAATAAAGACTTAGATGATAATACAATAAATAATTTGGCTTTTAAAATAGCAAGAAGCACCATAGCTTTTGAAATATTAAAATATGATAAAAATACTGTAGTTGTATTTGATTTAGATAAAATGACAAATATAGAAGAAGGAAATGTTCTTTATCTGATGTATACATATGCTAGAATAAATTCTTTATTAAAAAAAGCTAGTATAAAAAATCCAGAAGAATATATTGATAATTTAATAGAATTAAATGAATATGAAAGAAAATTATTAAGAAAAATATTTTTGTTTAAAGATATAATAGAAAATACTGTAAGAAGTTTAGAAATTAATAATATAGCAAAGTATGCATTAGATTTGGCATTAATATTTAACGAATTTTATCAAAATGTTCCAGTTATACCAGAATTGGATAAAAAGCCATATAGGATATTTTTGGTATATTTAACCAAAAAAATATTTGAAAAATTATTTTATATTTTAAAAATAGATGAAGTCGAAAGAATATAATATAAAACTATATCAAAATCTTAAAGAAATATTTGAAAAGGAGGATAGAGAAATAAAAGAATTTAAGAAAAAATGTAAAAAAGTTTATGAGAATTTGCGTATATTGAGAATAGTTTATGAAGATGTTTTAAACCCAGATATATCGGATTTGGCAATTTCATATGAAATAAGAGGAATACAAGTGGATATTAACAAATTATGGGAAAATTATAAAAAGATCATAAAAGCAATAAGATTATATGAATTAGCAAAGATTTCTAATAATATAAATGATTATAAAAAATTTATGGAATATACAAATGATATAATAAAGGAAGTAAAAGAAGTAGCAAAGGAAATTTTGAATAATAAAATATCTTTTTGGGAGACTGGGGTAAAATATAAGAAAACTAAAGAGTATTTAGGATAATGATAATTTTATTAGTAGGTATTCCGGGAGTTGGAAAGACTTCTTTAATAAAGGAGAGTTTAAAATATATAAAAAAAGATATAGAAGTTGTAAATTTTGGAGATATAATATTAGAATTTGCAAAAAGAAAATATGGAATAGAAGATAGAGATGATATAAGAAAAAAGTTAAATAAAGAAGAATATGAAAAATTGCAATTAGAGGTTTGTAAATATATTTATAAAAAATATAAGGGAAAAAATTTGATAGTAGATACACATTTAGTCATAGAAACACCCGCAGGATATAAGTCTGGACTTTATAAGAAAATGGCTGATATATTAAAACCGGAAATCGTAATAGTTGTTGTTTCAGATCCAAAAGAAATTTTGGAAAGAAGATTAAAAGATAAGGGAATAAGAGATAGAGAATTAGAAGATATAAATAAAATAAAATTACATCAGGATATTACTATTTATTATTCTCTAATATTAATGCACGAGTACGATACAAAAGTTTATATATTAGAAAATCCTAATGGAAAACTAGAAGAAACATCAAAAAAGCTTGCAGAAATTATTAATAATATCTTGGGGCCGTAGTCCAGCTTGGTAGGATGCCGGTTTGGGGTGCCGGTGGTCCCGGGTTCGAATCCCGGCGGCCCCAATTTTTAGATCTATAAGATAACTATATAGCATGAAAGATGATATAATAGAAGAAATTAGAAAATTGTTATTGATACTTGTAAAAAATTGAACAGGATTGAGGATTACAAATATCATATATCTGTTGTAGAAGAACTTGCTGTTAAGCTTGGTAAAAGATTTAGGGCAAATGAAGAAATATTAAGAATTTCAGCTTTATTACATGATATAGGTAGAATTAAGTTTGGTCCAGAAAATCATGAGGAAAGTGGAGCAAAAGAAGCTGAAAAAATTTTAAAAGAATTAAAAGTAGAAAAAGCCATAATAGAGAAGGTTAAGGAATGTATATTTTAAATATAGCAGATGCATATTCACATTTCAAAAAGCCTCTCCAAATAGTTTACATATATATAAGATTTGAAGAAGGTTTAAAATGGATGAAGGACAAATTAGAGAGAGATTTAAAATTTTTAAAAGAGATAGAGAAAGAACTGGATATAAGAGATATTATAAGAGAATGTGAAAAAGTTTATGAATGCTTTTTACATTTATTAGGTTAGTTTTATATAAGTTTTAGTTCAAGTTTTTATTAAAATTTTAAAATAAGCCGCCGCCGGGATTCGAACCCGGGACCTCCGCCTTACCAGGGCGGCGCTCTACCACTGAGCTACGGCGGCTTATTTACCAATTTTCTTAAGTATTGTATTTAAATACTTAGGATTTATAGAATAATATACATTTTTATTTATATCTTCCCTCATTAGTATACCTTTTCTGTAAAGTCTAGAAACTTGTTTAGAAACTGTATTATAAGGTATATTTAAAATTTCTGATATTTGTTTTATTGTTAATTTTTTTCCTAAAAGTATTTCTAAAATTTGTAATTGTTGTTTAGATACTTTTATTTCTTCTTCTTGTTTTTCTTTTACTTCAATAATATTCCTTTCTGATATTATATCTTTTATAGGATGTTTTAATTTGGAAAGAATGCTATTCAATTCTATTAAAATAGATCTTATGTTTCTATTATTCTTTCTTATAATTCTTAATAAAAATTCATTGTCAAATTTTATTTTTCCATTAAGTCTGCTTTCTATTACTTTTATTATTATTTCTTCATTAGGGAAATCTAAATATATTTTTTTTGACAGCCTATTTAAAAAAGAAATTGTAGCATTTTGAATATTTTCTTGTATTTGTATAAGCCATATAGAGTAAATTATTTTATTATCATAAAGGGCTTTTATTTGTTTAGATAAGTTTTCAGAGAAATTATAAAACTCATCTAATATCAAAACTACAGGTTTTTTTACTTTAAATTTAATAAAAAGAGCTTTTTTATACGTATGTCTTTCTAGTATTTTAAAAATATCTGGGTTTGGATTTTCTTCTCCGTTTAAATAAATAAAGTTAAATTCATTATTATAATTTTTCATTATCTTGTATGCTAAAGATGTTTTACCACAACCAGTTGGACCGTAGAGAAGAAAAATATTCCCACTCCTTATGTAGTCTATAACTTCCTTTTCAACATGTTCTATACCATATAAATTTTCATTTGGTCTTATGTCTAATGGATTTTCTTTAAAACCATAATACGACCACCACATATAATATTGTCGTTATTTGTCTTTATAAGTAACGACATATATTGCAAATGTGTCCTTTGTGTCGTGTAACAACTCGACAAGGGTACATAATGACCAAAGTTGAGAAATTGCGCCTTCGCTCCTTCTTTCTTTAGCTGATGATAGCTCTGGTAATGTTCCTATTTCTTTTATTGTATTAAGACTGGCACTAATTATTTTTCTTATGTAATTGCTATACTTTTCCTTGTTTAATTTATACATTGATAAAGCAGCTATATGATTAATATAATACCAAGAATCTCCAGAATGCATAGATTTATTTTTATCAGAAAAGAAATTATCACCATTATGTTCTTCAATAAATCTTTTATCATATTTTGATATACTACTTAGTCCTCCCCAATCTAGCCATAAGTGAAATAAAGCATAATCAAAGAATTTTTCCCATTCCTCTTTTTTAAAATAATCTGGAAAAATATAATAAGATAAGAAAATATTTGGTCTTATACTTCTATTATTTAAATCATCTATTAATGAAACCTCTTCTACAAAATTTCTTACACCCTTTGAAAGTTTTTCAAAAATTTCTAAATAATTTTCTTTTTTAGTATATTCATAAATCTTTTTATAAGCGTTTAACATTAAAAATTGAATTTCTAAAGGATAAACTCTATTTAATGTATCCATCCATGTCTCATTTGGATTACTAAAGAAAACATTCTTTTTTTCATCAAAAAAACATTCATAATAATTATCTAAAGCATTTGATATAATTTCTAATATTTTTTTTCTTTCTTCTGAGTTAAATAAATTTATAAAATCAAAAAATCTTTTTATATACCATCCTAGGCCATCAGAGCAACCATTAACTCCCTGTAATGTTGTATATAATTTTCCACAAGAATTTATATAGTTTGTATATTCTATAAGTTTTCTCTTTACTAATTTTTTTTCTCCTATTAAATAAAAACCTCTTAAAGAAATTAGAACATCCCTTGTCCATTCTTGATAATACCATGGAAAACCAGCAGATATCCAATTATGTGAGAAATCTAATATTCTTTGTTTTATAAGATCATATAATGACCTTATTTTCTTTTTTGTTATTTTTCTTGGTTTTTTATCAAAATATATTATTAATTTATTTGCAAATAATTCAGCTGGTTTGAATAACCATCTATTAAATGGTGGAGAATTTCTATATTTATCATAATCATAAAATACTTCTATCCATTCATTTAATATTTTTATATCTGTAAAACTTTCTATAAAAACTTCAAAGAATATATCATCTTTTTGATAAGAGATTTTTAGTTTGTTATCAACTAAAGAAACATTGTAAATCCTATTCCATTCTTCAGTATCATATATATGCTTTATATCAAAATATAATTCTATCCAGGAAGCTTTATTTGTTTTATAAAATATATAATTTTTTCCTAGTATGTATTTTTCATAAAAGCCATCATAAACTATTTTTGCACAGTTATTAGATAATAATTTTATTTCTTCTATTTTTTCATTAGAAAGCTTCTTATTTTTTAACGAATCCAAAATTTTTATATAATAGTTTTTATAAGGTACAAACCATCCAAAAAATCTACTTTTTTTATTAATTGGTAGTAGTAAAAAGTTACCGTTATTTGATAGAAATAGAAAATCTTTTTTAATTAGCTTAAATTGAAAAAGCATTTTCATAAAATTTTATGTAAATATACAGTTTTTAAATATAGACTATCAAAATATAAAGATGGACCTATTATTTCTCAGTTGGGGTATACTTCCTCAGAAGATAGGCGGTTTAGAAAAAGTTACTTATTATGTTCTGAAATACTTAGATTCTTTTGGACATAATGTTATCCTAATTCTTCCAAATAAAACTGAAGATATAGAAAAATATACAGAGCAAAAATTAAAAAGATCAAAAATACTTGGAACAAATTTGGATATTTCAGGATTTGGAGTTTACCCAGATTACAAGTTTTTAAAATTAAAATATTCAAAATCAATTTTTTTCCATTTAAAAAATATTGTAGATTATAAAAGACTTGTTATGGAATATGCTAGAAGAGTTTTAGAATTAGTAGATAAATTAAATATAAAATTTGATATAATATATTCTTATGATTGGCTAACATTTCCGGCAGCTTTTGAATTAAAGAAAAAATATAAAAAACCGATAGTTTGGCATGTTCATTCTACGGCCTACGATAGAGTTGGTGGGAATCCAGAATATTTAAGATACTTATTAAATTTAGATTATGGAATAGAGCTGGAAGCTTGTAGAAATTCAGATAAAATAATTGCTGTAAGCAAAAGAGTAAAAGATATATTGGTAAAATACTATAATTGTGATCCTGATAAAATAGAAGTTGTATATAATGCCCCGGATGATACTTCTATTATAAGTAAAAGAAACTGGCATTTTATTAAAAAGTATTATAAAATAGTTCTTTATTTAGGTAGAATAACTTTGCATAAAGGACCGGATTGGTTATTAAAAGCCGCTAAAAAGGTTTTGGAAAGAAGAAAAGATGTTTTATTTTTATTTGCTGGTACAGGAGAAATGTTGGAACAATTAATTAAAATGGCTGCTGATTTAGGAATATCCGAAAATGTTATATTTTTAGGAAGAGTCTCTGATGAGGAAGCAGAATTTTTATATGATATAGCAGATGTATTTATATTGCCTTCAGTTTCTGAACCATTTGGCTTAACACCTTTTGAAGCTTTATTACATGAAACGCCAGTTATAATATCTAAACAATCTGGTGTTGCCGAAGTTTTAAAATCTGCTTTAAAAGTAGATTTTTGGGATACTGATAAAATGGCAAATTATATTTTAGCTTTATTAGAATATGATAAATTGGGAAAATATGAAGTTTTAATGTGTCTTGAAGATATAAAAGAGTTATCTTGGGAAAATTCTGTTAGAAAAATAGAAAAAATAATGCGAAGTTTACTTATTTAACATTTTTTCATCTTCTATCAAATTTTCTATTCTCAGTTCTAAATCTTTTAAAATATTCATATAAGATATAAAGCTATCATATGGTGTTAAGAAAGCTTCTTCTCTAAAATATTTGTGTATGTCTCCGTCTGCATTATATTTTAAGCTCATGTAATAAAAATGATCAGAAGTTGTCAAGTATCTTGTAATCTTTAAAATTTCTTGATTTCTCAATTTCTTTGCCTTTTCTAATAGTTTTTTTAAATATTTAAATGCTTCATGTTGTAAAGAGTCCCCTAACCATGCGGAGAGATCCCTTTCTATATCCGCCCATGATACAAGATGAGGAACATCTAATTCATCTTTTGATTCGAAATTCAATGCAGCTTCAGTAACTGTATATGTTTCAAAATCTTCAAATTTATGTATATATTCGAATAATTTTTTGAAAAATTCAAATATACCAGTTTCTGGCCATAGATGTTCTCCTATTGTCTCAAAATCCATAAATATATTTATTACATCCCCACGTGTAGCTTTTAACCAGTTATAATATTTATCTGCAGTTAAAGGATATTCTTCCCAGTATGGATTTGCAAATCTAAAAGCGATATCGTCAGATAACCTATAGTTCCTTAATAATAATCTCAAATTTACATCTTTTGCTTTATACACATAATTAGGACTTTTCCATCCTAATATTTTTTCAGTACCTTCTGTTAATGCTACAACAAATCCTAAATCATAAACTATTTTAGCAATATCATTATTATATGTCAATTCAAAGTTTCTGAAAGCTTTTGTTTTTATACCAAAGAGTTCTTTTATTTTCTTTCTATGTAATTTTATTTGTTCTATAAATTCTTCTTTATCTAATAAATAAGCTATAGAGTGATAATATGGTTCTGATAATATTTCAACATTACCCGTATCAAATAACTCTTTCCATAAATCAATAATTTCAGGATGCCATAGTTCTAATTGTTCTAAAAGCGTTCCTGTTATCGAAAAAGAAAATTTTAAATCATATTTATAAATAACATCTAATAGCATTTCCAATGCTGGTTTATAACACTTTCTAGCAACTCTATCCAGTATTTCTTTATTTAATTCATCATTGAAATAATTTGAATTTCCTATATCAAAGAAAGAATAATATCTTATTCTTCTTGGCTGATGTGCATGAAAATAAAATACAAGACCTCTCATAAAAATAATAAAGAGAGTAATTTATAAATATCTAAATGCAAATATAATTTTTATGAAAATTGTTGATGAAAATTTAGCATTTATCACTAAAGATGGACAAAAATTATATTCAATAGTAGATTTGCTCCTTTGGTTATATTTTTGTAATGATGAATATTTTAAATATCATGTGAATGAGAATGAAAATCATTTTTATAATTGGATAAAAGACGTAATGGGAGATAAAATATTAGCAGAGAAATTAAGAAATGTAAAAGATAAAGAAGAGATGATAAGAATATTGAAAAAATATATATTTGATATTAAAAATATAAAAGTAGAAAAAGAAAGTGAGATAGAAGTTTTATTAGATTTTGTAAAAACTTTCATAAAAGAATGAAAATAGGAATAGTTTCTTTAAAGGGGGGTGTTGGAAAAACATTCTTAGCTGTAAACTTAGCTAGTTATCTTGTTAAAGAACATAATAAAAAAGTTTTAGTAATAGATTTGTGTGGGGAGGTTTCAAACACAATTTTATACTTAAAAGAAAAACCTGTTATAGTAGGGGAAAGATTATGGCAAGGTATTATTTTAACTCCTTATTTTCATCTTAAAATAGTTAAAGAAATAAAGGAAGAATATTCTAAAGATTTAGAGATCTTAGAGAAAATATATGATTTTATAATATTTGATATTCCACCAAACTTTAGTATTATAAAAGCTGCAGAGAAATGGTTTGATATAACATTTCTTGTATTAAATCCAGATTATCTTTCATTATTTACAAATTATATTTTGTATAAATATTTAGATAAAAGTAAAGTAAAGTTAATTTTAAATAAATATAACAAAGAAATAGATCCAGATATAATTAGTTCTATATATGGAAAGCCAATAAGTGTTATAATACCCTATAGCAAAGATGTTGCAAAATCTACGAAATTATTGGTACCTTTAGTATTATATAATCATAATTCTAAAGTAATGGAAGCTATTGATGATATAGCATATTTATTAACTGGTAAAAAGAAAAGAAGAAATATATTAGAAATTATAAAATCTATTTTTCTTGCATGAAATTATTTGAAGTATCTTGGGAAGTTTGTAATAAAGTTGGTGGAATTTATACAGTATTAAGTACAAAAGCAAAATATATAAAAAAATTTTTTGGAAAAGATTATTTTTTAATAGGGCCATTTCTTAAAGATACAATAGAATTTAGAAGAAAAAAATTACCAGAGTGGTTAGAAAATATAAATGATAAATTAAGTAAAAGAGGGATAAAAATAAATTATGGGATATGGAATATTGAAGGATTTCCACAAGTAATTCTTTTAGATTTTTATGAATTTTTTAATAATGAGAAAAATTTTTGGAAATATAAATTTTGGGAGTGGTTTAAAGTAGATTCATTATATTCAGATTACACGTTTGACGAACCCTTTTTATGGTCTATTTCTGTTGGTTTATTACTAGAAGAGATAGATAGAGTTTTTAATGAAACAAAAATTTTACATGCTCATGAATGGTTATCTGGTGGTACTATACTTTATGTAAAAAAGATGGGTTTAAATTATAAAACAATATTTACAACTCATGGTACTGTTTTAGGGAGAACTATTTCTTCAAATAATATAGATTTCTTTAAAATAATGGACAAAATTGATCCAAATCAAGAAGCATATAAATATTGGGTTCATTTTAAACATCAATTAGAAAAGGAAACTGTAAGGGTATCTGATATTTTTACAACAGTTTCCGATGTGATAGCAAAAGAATGCGAATTTTTGTTTAATAGAAGACCGGATAAAATAATATACAATGGAATAAACATAAAAAACAAAGATATATTAGGCTCATATTATTTGGCTAGAAAATGGATAAGAGAATTTATATATTGGTATTTCTATCCATATTACTATTTTGATTTAGAAAATACAATTTTTATATATACTATTGGAAGATACGAATTTTATAATAAAGGATATGATTTAATTATAGATCTTTTAGAATTTTTAAATAAAAATATAGACTTTAATATAGTATTTTTCTTTTTTGTACCAGCTGGTACTGTTTCTATAAATAAAAAAGTCATAAGAAATTATGAAAAGTATCTTGATATAAAAGAAGAAATTTATAATAATTTCCCAGACATAATTGGAGATTTACTAATTAAAATTAAGTATAAAAAAAAGCAAACAAACGTTTTGTGCAATGTAATAAAAGAAATTCATAATTTATGTTCAGAAGACCTACCATCTATAGTAACTCACGAGCTTCTAGATAAAAAAGATTTTATATTGAAAAAATTAGATGAAAAAGGATTAGATAATAATCCTAATAACAAAGTTAAAGTAGTATATGTTCCTGTATATTTGGGTCAAGATATTATATTTAATTTAGAACCTGAAAGGCTGCTCCCAGGATTTGATATAGGAATATTTTTGTCTAGATACGAACCATTTGGCTATACTGGTTTAGAAGCGTTGTCTCTAGGAATTCCTATTATTTTATCAAATAAAACTGGTTTTTATAAAGCAATATACAATATTCATGGGGAAAAAATAAGAAAAGTTATTTTGGAATTTAATATTGATGATATTGAAAATTCGAAGGAAAAAGCCATGGAATTTATAAACAAATATTATGATATGGATCTTGAAGAAAGATTTAAACTAAAAGCAGAGTGCATAAACTTGGCTGAGAGTTTTTATTGGGAAAATATTTCAAAGGAATATATTAGTATTTATCAAGATATTCTAAAATAATATCTTTTCCAATTTCAACTAATAAAGGACCTACTATAATACCTGATATATCAAATATTGCTATGCCACCAAAAATTCCTATAAATATTAATGCTGGATTTATATTTGAAGCTTTTCCTATAGTAAATGGTCTGATAAAGATCTCTGATAGTATTGAAATAAAAACAATACCATATATTATTGAAAACAAGACTGCAAACATGTTATTATTAATATAAAAATAAATTGTTATTATTGTCCATACAATCCATGGTCCAACAATTGGTAATATGGCAAGTATAAAAACTATTGCAGATAGTAAAACAGGATATGGTATTCCTAAAAATAAAAATCCAAAGTAGCTTAATAAAGCTTGTATGAACCAAAACAAAATATAACCAAATACTATTTTGTAAAATTTATCTGAAATTTTTTCAATATACTTTTTCATAAGTGTTAATTTGCCTAGTTTTTCTTGAATAGTATCAGAATATAATAATATATAAAACGATAATAATATAGCAATAAAATAGCCTAAAATATTTTTTATAAATAAAGAAAGTTGAGAATAAAAAAATAGAAGAAAATCTGTTAAAAATTTAATATCATATTGGATTTGAAGATTCTTGAAAATAGATCTTATATAAATATCGGATGAAATAATTGTTGTTAATTCTTTATAAAGTTCAAAAATTAGAAAAGATATTAAAGAAGAAGTTAAAAATAATATAAAAATAGTTGAAAGGATAGCAGCAATAATTTTTTTCTTAGTTTTTCTGTAAAGGAAATTATACAGTGGATAAATTAGTCCTGAAATTATTAAAGAAAAAATTATATATTTTATTAAAGGAAGAATAATGATTATAGAAAGTGATAATAAAAAAAGTATTAATAAACGTTCTTTAGATATATAATTCATTTAACAATATATATTCTTTTTCTTTTTATTACTTTATCTGGATATACAACTATTCCTTTATCTGTTATTTCAAATTCGTGTCTTCTCATATCATGTTTTGTTCCTCTCATTTTCCATATTATCAAAGATCTTTTTAATTCTCCTTCTATTTCATCTAAATCTAATCTAATTATCCCATCCACCGCATGTTCTACACCAGGTCCTCCAAATCCTTTTTCAGTTACAGAAACTTGTGAAATAAAGAAACCTGTAAGACCATATCCAGAAAATACTTTTTTTAATTGTAAAACAATATTTCTAGCTACAGATGGTTTAGTTAAATATAATGCTGTTACAGAATCTATAACACCTCTAACTGGTGCTTTTCCAGAAGTTTCCCTTATCCATTCTATAGCCTCTCTTATAGTATCTATTAAAGCTTTTACATCTGTTGGATCTACTACAACAAATTTTTCCCTTTCTGCAGACTTTCCTATACCTCCTGTAAATCCATCTATTATAGCAAACATTCCTTGCTCTTCAAATGGTCTTGAATCCCATCCAAAATTACTCATATTTTCTCTTATAGCAACAGGATGTTCTTCTAATGTTACATAAATTCCAGGTTCTCCTTTTTTCAAACCATAATATATATATTGTTGTGAAAATATTGATTTTCCAGTTCCAGGACCGCCAGATAATAATATAACATTTCTCATTGGTATTCCCCCGTTTAATAACTCATCCATTCCTGGTATTCCACTTTCTACTCTTTTAAGTACCATAATTTAAAAATGCAACAAAAGTTTAATATATTATGACAAGTTTCACAGAATTTGTAATTGCTTTGTTCGAAAAATTAGGAATATTTTATATATTTTCAATAATTTTTGTAACTGTAGTTGTATATTTTTTAACATACTTTCTATTATCAACAATTAGTAAACAGGGAGACAAACAAATTCTACCAGATAAGATGATAAAGGCAATTTCTCTAATAATTGCTATTTCTATTGCCATTTTGTTTGGCTATGAATATAGGTTGTCCATATTAATAAGATATTTTGTCTCTTCTGTTGCTGTATCTTCTGTAGTAATATTTTTTGTATTAGTCATTATTATATTTATTCTAGGATCAAAACCGACAATTTCTAGCAGATGGGTTAGAAATTTTTCTATATTAGCTTTAGCCTTTCTTGTAGTTTTTGCTTTTTTGTCTTTTTATATAGCTTATAGAGATTGGGTAATTAGTGTTAGTTTAGGCGGAGTGGGACCAGAAACAGCGCCAGAAGCAGTACTTATAGGATATGCGATGAGAGCAGAATTTTTGGTAATTCCTTTCTTATTTTTATTTATGGGTTTAATAGTTTGGATAATAGGGATGGAAGAAAGAAATGACAAAACATTATAAATTATTAGCAGAAATTTCTTCTATTGTCGCTTCTCCATTTGTCAATTTTCCAATTTCTGAATAAAATTCTGATTTAATACCTATAGGGACTTCAAAGTACCCTATCCAATTTTCTTTCCATTCTTCTTTAACTATTTTATATTTTCTTTTTAATATATTAACAATTTTAGAATATTTGTAAGGTATTATAACCTTAATTTTAACTATTTCAACTTTTATTGGATATTTTTTCTTTAATTGTTTCAAAAGTTCATTTACTTGTGCTTCTACAGGTTTAAAAGGATCTATGTGAAAACCTATAGATTCTAACATTTCTTCTAATCTTTGATAAGTAAATGGCAGATTTGTTCTAGGATCTACAGTCATTTTTCTTATATATTCTATTATTTGCCTTCTTTTTTGTTCTATTAATTTTCTCCTATATTCTGTAGTTATTTGTATTTCTCCTTCTTTAATTATTTTATCTGCTATTTTATAAATATCCTCAGTTTGAAAAACTTTTTTAAGAAGCTCGGAAGATACCCTTTCTCCTTTTTTTGCATCTTTAAAAATATCTTCTACTACTAATACTTCCTTAATATCTTTTATTTTTCCCTCTTTATATTGCAAAGCTTTTTCAAGATCAACAAATATTTCAAAATTATGGCCAAAAACTTTTAATCTTGCTATTACTGCTTCCTCAAGACTCTTCATATAACCTTTTTACTTCTTCTTCTTCAAGTAAAGTAGGTTTTTCTCCTATTTTTATATAACCTACAATTACTCTATCAAATGTGAAATTATCTTTTAATACTTCCTTTAATAAATCTATTCCTAACTTAATAGCTTCCTTTACAGAAATATTTCTATTATATTTTTCTTCCAATAAATTACTTATTTTATTTTCCCCCTCTCCTATTACTGCAGCATAATATTGATAATATAATCCAGAGGGATCTGTTACAAATAATTTTGCTTCGCCATCAGCATCTATGCCAGTAAATATTAAAGACACACCAAAAGGTCTTATTCCACCATATTGTGTATATAATTGTTTAATATCTCCTATTTCTTTTACCAAACTAAGTATATCTATAGGAGAACCAAAAGTCATTTTATATTCTTGTGCTATAATCCTAGCTTTATCTAATAATACCCTTCCATCTGGTATAAATCCTGAAAATGTTGCTATTATATGATCATCAATTATAAATATTTTTTCTACAGATCTATTTACTATTAATTTTCCATGTAATCTTTTATCAGCAACTATTGCTACCCCATCTTTAGCAACAAACCCTATTGCTGTACTACCAGACTTTACAGCTTGTCTTGCATATTCTACTTGTAAGATTCTTCCTTCTGGAGAAAATATAGTAATTGCCCTATCATATCCAAAAGCCATGGATGGTATATCCATGCTAAGAATTTATTATAAATAACTTTTTATTTTTTTCAATGTTGAAGCTATTCTAATATCTTTTATCCCCAAAGAGTATAAAACTAATAAAGTTTTTGGAAGATATTTTTTTGTTACACGTATTATAACATTTCTTTCTTTTTCTATTAAAAAAACAATTCCTGCTTTTGCTAGTCCAAATATTCCAAAAAAATAAATAAATTTATTTTTAAACTCCTCTTTAAAATTCTCATTGTTATCCACTTTTACTAGTATATATCTTCTCTTTTCTCTATATGCAGGACTTATAATAGACATTACTCCTCTTCTTCTTCTATTAATTTTTCTTCAATCTCATGTAAACCCAATTTTTCAATCATTTCTTTATATCTATTTCTTACAGTAACTTCAGTGACCCCGGCTACTTCTGCTATTTCTTTTTGTGTCTTTTTTATCCCATGTTTAACACAAGCCAAATATATTGCTGCTGCAGCTATTCCAGCAGGTCCTCTCCCTGCTGTTATATCTGCTTCCTTAGCTTTTTGTATTATTTCTATAGCTGTAGCCGTTACTTCTGGTGGTAAGTTTAATATTGAAGAAAATCTATGTACGTATTCTGTTACATCTATTGGTAATATTTTTATTTTTAGACTTTTTGTTAAGTGTCTATACGTTCTTCCTAATTCTTTTTTATGAACACCAGATGCTTTTACTACTTCATCTAATGTCCTTGGAACATCATGCAATCTGCAAGCTATATATATACATGCAGCAATTATAGATTCTATAGATCTTCCTCTAATTAATCCTCTTTCCGCAGCTGTTAAATATAATTTCATTGCAGTTTCCTCTACATGTGGTGGCAATTGTAAGAAAGAAGATATTCTTTTCGACTCTTGTTGTGCCAATTTTAAGTTTCTTTCATAAGAACTTGTAGCTCTCTGCTGCCATTTTTTTAATCTTTTAAATATCTCTCTTTCTTCTTCTGGTAATTTATATAAATCTTTAGTTTTACCTACTTCTGTTACTAAAGAGCTAGCTATATTAGAATAACTCATTGGATGACCTGTTCTAGCTTTTGTTTGAAAATCTTCACCTTCCAGAACTCTCCATTCTCTTCCTAAATACAATACTTCCTCTATTACATAACCACACTTTGTACATATCAATTCTCCTGTTTTCTGATTATATGTAAATTCTGCACTACCACAAATAGGGCACTTAACATCCTTATTTATATCTTTTTCTGATTTGGCCATGTAAAAATTTATAACGTTTTTCTTTAAAAATTTTAAAGGCTTACTCTATTGATTCTTGCTAATAGGTACGACGTTGAAAGAAGCTTTGATAAAGTTATTTAATATGCTTTTCAGATTTTGGGTAAAAATAATAATGTCTATGAGTTTAAATAGCTATGTTATAAGACTTAAAAAATACAGTATTCAGAAAACACGTATAATGATTTTCCATTGGGATATATAAAATAGGTTTCTATATGATCTACTTCCTCTTTGTTACTCATATATATGAAACTCTGTACAAGGTATTATCTTGTTTTTTCTTGAAGGTTTTGGATATGTAGTTATATCATACTTTGATAATTTTATCAAAATACCATCTATTCCTAGCTCATATGTTTTATTTCTTTTATGAATTACTATTCTGGTTAGCGAAGGAAAAGCTATATATGCCTTGTCTAGGCCTAGAATGATTATTTTAACTAACTCATCATATCCCCCATAGTGCTTGTATATTTCATGTAATAATTTTTCAAATTCTTTAGGTACTTGCATAAAACTTCACATAAACCATATTTTACGATAGTCTGTATAAGATCTGGTGATATAGGTTCTCTAACCCTACATGTTGTTTCTCTTTTAAGATATCAACAATATGTATTAACCATAGATCCTCTACCTATCGATTTAGAAATTGTGATAATATATTTTAATTTTTAAATTACTAATTTATAGCTGTAAGATTATTCTTTGATAATAATATTTAATTCTTTAGCAAGTTTAAGTGCTTGTAAATATTCACTGGGTTTTAGCCTTCTGTTTATTTCTTCATATTCCATAGCTTTATATTCTGGTCTATATTGATCCATTATGTTTAGAACATACTTATTTAGATTTTTTGAAACCCATTCAAATATTTTTTTGCTACAGCATTCTATGTGATTTGGTAATACTAAATGTCTTAAAGATAACTCCCCACATTTTTCTGCAAATTTTATATTTCTAGTAGCAGTTTCAAAATATTTTGGAATTTTAGAATATTTTAATGCACAATCATTATTTCCATATTTTATATCGTATAAATAAATATCTACAATTCCTGCTAATAATCTTATTCCTATTTCAGATTCATATGCATTAGAATTCCAAACAACTGGTATTGGTTTTTCTACAAATTTTAATACCCTTAAGATATAATGTAAAATTTGGTGTTGGTTCTCCTCCTACAAAATTAACATTTCTAGCACCTTCTTCAAAGGAAAAATCTATTTCTCTTGCTAGTTCTTTTTCATTATAATATTTTCCATTTTCTGGATATTGTGAAATATCCCAGTTTTGACAATATACACATTTAAAATTACAACCTGCGAAGAAAATAGTAAAAGAAGGGGTTATCCAAGATTCTTCTCCAAGATGTATAAACATTGATGCAATTTTTGGTTCATAACCAACCCTACAAACTCCTTTATTTTCTTTTCTATTTATTTTACATTTCCATTCGCATAATTCACAAGATTCTATTATTTTATTAGCTAAAATTATTTTTAAATCTAGAAAACTTTTTTTGGGTTTCTTTAATTCAAATTTTTCATTATCAAATTCTTTAACAAATTTCATAAATTCTTCTAAATAATAATCGTGTAATTCTAAAAGCCCTTCTTTATCTTTATTTTCATTAAACTCTACTTCAAAATGTTTTGCTAAAATAAATTTGGGTAGGGTTTCTTTATTCAAAATTTTTACATATCTTTCTAAATTCTTTTTTATTATTTCATCTTCTAATGCAAACAGAGAGTTTGGTCTGTAAATATACCATTTCATTTTTCATTAAAAAGTCCTATAGTTTCTACTATTATTTTAGCTGCAAGATTTTCACAAACCTCATCACCATAAAGTTCAACTAAATCAAAAGCTACTAAATTAGAATTCAATTCTCCTATTATTTGAAAATAATGGTATGGTCTTATACCAAAAGGCTCTAACCAATGTCCACAACCCATTTCAAAAACATCCATGTCTATTGATATATAAACATTTTTTCCATCTAAAATTTTTCTTATTTCCTTAGAAATATTCTCAACATTTTTCCATAAATCAAAAGGAGTATAATATTTTATTTTTAAATCATTAAGTAATTTTTTTTCTTCAAAAGATAAATTAGATATACCAATCATTATTATTCTTTCAGGATCCAAAACTTTTTCTTTTATTAGATAATAAATAAAACTTTGATAATTTACATAGGGATCTGGATGTATATCTGGATGAGAATCAAAAAATAATAAGTAAAAATCATAATTTTCTTTAATTAATTTTAAAATAGGGTATGTTATAGAGTGATCCCCACCTATAAAAATATATTTTTTGTCTTTTCTATAGATTTTTTTAATATCTTCATAAATTTTTTTGTATAATTCATTCAAATTTTTTATATCCTCTAATTCTAAATCTCCATAATCAAAAATTTCTTCAATATTAATTTTTCCAAAAACAGAATCAAATATTCTATAAGATCCGTCTCTTACGGCTTCAGGACCATTTACGTAATTTTTAATATTAGATAAACTACCAAGTTCTGAAGGTATCCCAACAATTACCCATTTTGCTTTTTCTAAACTATCACATCCAGCATGAGCGAACATTCAATCTTTTATTGGTATAATCTTATATTCATAACATGTTACAACCTTTTCATTATCTTTGCTTTTTACTAAAAATGTTGTTATATTTTTATCTAAATATTCTTTAATATTGCAAACCCTAGATGAGGATTTTTCTATGACCTCCCAGTAACATGCTATGAAGTTATCAGCAATTATACTTACGTTTTGAATATCTTTGTAAGCTTTAACTTCAATATAATTTCTACTACAAAAAGCACTGAAGGGTTCTTGATAATAAGCGCTGCTTTGTTCTATTTTCAAATAAAATAAAAAGCCAATTATTCCTAATAATAATATTCCTAGTCCTATAAGGAAAATACCTAATGATTTAAAGCTCTCTGAATATTTAGACAGATCCATATAATATTAATGTATAATATTAATGTTATAGATTCTTTTTAAGATATCTAACAAATTTTAATAATGCGTGAAGAATTAGAAGAATTATGTAAAGAAATATTAAATTGTAAAAGATGCTCTCTATATAAAACAAAAACAAATTATGTTCCTGGAGAAGGAAATCCTGAATCAAAAATAATGTTTATAGGAGAAGCTCCAGGTGGGGAAGAAGATAAGCAGGGTAGACCTTTTGTTGGAAAAGCAGGTAAATATCTAACAGAGACTATAAAAAATAAATTGGGATTAGATAGAAAAGATGTTTATATAACTAATATTTTAAAATGCAGACCTCCAAACAATAGAGATCCTAATGAGGAAGAAATAAAAGCTTGTTCTATTTGGTTAGAAAAACAATTAGAAATAATAAAACCAGATATTATAGTAACTTTAGGAAGATATTCAACAAAATGGATTTTTGAATACTTCGGTTTAAAGTTTACTTCAATAATGAAAGTTAGAGGTAACATATATATAGCTAAAAAATGGGGAAAGGAAGTTAAAGTAATACCAACTTTACATCCAGCTGCAGTGTTATATCATAATCAATGGAAAAATCTTTTTGAAGAAGATTTTGATTTAATAAAAAAAGTTCTTGAAAATAAAGATAAGAAATCTATATTGGATTATTTTTCAAAAATATAAACTTTAATGTTTAATATTTTAAAGTGGAGCTATATGCTTTTCATTTAAAAGCATTTATGTATAATGCTCTTCAAATTATTGAAAAATATAAAAATAAAATAAATACAATTAATGTCTTTCCAGTCTCTGATGGAGATACGGGAACAAATATATATTTAACTTTAAAGAAAATATGGGAAAGAATAGAAAATTTAGAAATAAATCATGTTGGTAATTTGTTAAAACACATATCTGAAGCTGCTATAGAAAATGCTCAAGGAAATTCTGGAAATATTTTAGCTTTATTCTTTTATGGTTTATATGAAGGTTTAAAAGATAAAGAAAAAATAACAATTAAGGATTTAAGAGAAGCTGTTAAAATAGCTAATGATTATGCAAGATCTGCTGTTGCAAATCCAAAAGAAGGAACTATTTTATCTGCAATGAAAGCATTTTATCTATCATTAAAAAATAACAATGATTTAACAAAATCTATAAAATTAGGTATTAAAAAAGGTTTGAGAGAATTAAAAGAAAAAGCAAAATATATAAAGGAATTAAGAGAAAATAAAGTTATCGATGCTGGCGGATTAGCTTTTATTTTAATGTTAAAAGGTTGGTTAAAATCTTTAGGAGAAGATATAAAAATATCTTTAGATAAATACATAAAAGAGATTGATAAAAGAAAAATTGGAGGATATTGTATTAATATTTTAGCTATAGTAAATGAAGATATTGAGAAAATAAAAAATATCTTAAAGAAGTATGATTCTTTAATAATAAAAAAAGTTGGAGACAAGGTAAAAATACATTTACATCATAATAATATCGATGAAGTAATTAAAATTATAGAGGGATTGGAGGTAAAGGTTATAAATGTAAAATACTCTGAATTTTAATGATAGAATATTTAATAGCTTATTTAGTTGGTTCTATAAATTTTGCTTTTCTCATAGCCCGTTTTCTTTTTAAAGAAGATTTATCTAGATTTGGAGATGAAAATTTGGGGGCCACAAATTTATATTATTTGATAAGAGATAAATATGAGAATAAAAAATTGGCTTTTTTATTATTTTTATTAACAGGTTTTTTAGATGCTTTAAAGGCTTTCTTAATTGCTTTATTTTTTGGACCATTAGTAGGATCTTTTGTTGTATTTGGACATTGTTTTTCAATTTTTTCAATAATATTAACAAAGAAAATACCTAGCGGTGTAGGATTTGCTTCTACTATTGGTTGGGTTTTTGCAACTGATATAAAAATATTTTTATTTATGATACTTTTTATTCCATTTTATTTCCTGTTTGGAAAATATTTTGAAGTAGAAAGAGGACATATATTTACAATTTTTGCTTATCCATTATCAGGATGGATATATACTATTTTATTTCCAAACAATTATGAAATAATATATAGTTTACTAATAATAGTAATTTCTGTATCTTTTGCAAGGTTATTAAGAATAAGAAAAACATTAGAAAGATGTTTGAAATAGTAACAGATATAACTTGTGATTTACAGAAAGAAATATTAGAAAAGGTGAAAGTTGTTCCTTTATATATTATAAAACCCGATGGGGAAAGAATTAAGATAACTTTAGATTATGATTTCAAAAATTTTTATAATGAGTTTAGGGATCTTATGTTAAAAGGAAAATTAAAGACCTCTCAACCATCTGTTAAAGATTTTTTAGAGGCATATGAAAATTCTGAATATAATGAAATAATTGCAGTAACTATAAGTTCTAAGTTGTCTGGGACATATAATGTAGCTTTATCAGCTTCTAAATTA
>Ga0065719_100555_pt1 | contig 23614 bp, 21 predicted proteins | sample GBSCel85sediment_FD_59106 | JGI IMG/M metagenome (GOLD analysis project Ga0065719, IMG submission 59106) | Hot spring sediment microbial communities from Great Boiling Spring, Nevada - Cellulolytic enrichment CS 85C v3 (version 3) | ecosystem: Environmental > Aquatic > Thermal springs > Hot... | reverse complement strand
GTCAAGGTCGAGCTTGGAGCTGTATGCTGAGCTCCTCGAGAGCACGCCCCTCACCTGACACAACACAAGAACCTCTCTCTCCTCTCCCCCCACTGGCTCTACAGAGCTGACAACCACGTACTCGTACTTGGGTGGGTAGGTCACGCTTCGAGGTGACGAAGATGAAGCTCTCCGGTGTAGCCACCTCCACTATCCTCCCCACCCTGCTTCAGGGAGACACGACTGGCCGCCAGAAGACTGCACACAGACCACCCTGGCACTGAGTAGCAGCGCGCATAAGTGTGCATCGCTGCAACCTGGCTGAAAGTGGATCCCCTCAGGGGATGTAGAATCGCCTCTCNCCCCGGGAGTGGAGTATCAGCTCGCTCAGCTCCTTCATGGCCAGCTTGTGGTAAAGCTCCATGCTCTCGGGCGTCGTCCTCACCCTCCTATCAGCCTCGAGAAGGAGCATGTTGTAGCCCTGCCTGCCTGCGTACATGCATGCCAGGTGGCTCACCACCCTCTCGACAAAGTCCGGAACCGAGCTCAGGAGACGGGAGCCCTCCAGAGTCGGGGCATCCCCTGCGGCGACTACATCGACCCTCACCGGGTCGTCTCCCCTCGAGAAGATTATATACGTCGTGAAGACTGGTGGGTAGCTCCTGAGCCTTTTAAACACAGATAGAGCTCTCTTGCGGAAAGCCTCACCATCCCTATCCGCGGCGCGCGGGAACACGCTCTCGAGGAGGCTCAGCGCCACCTCCTCCCTAGCCCCCTTCACCACAAGGTCTGTAATCCCCATCGACACGCGCTCCAGACTGAGCCTGAGCGGCAGCGTGTAGCCCACCCCGAGCCCTGCAGCCATGATTATCCTGGAGTCCGGGGTAGCCTTGCGAGCCTCCTCGAAGACCTCATAGACCGCCGGGTCGAGATCTTCGCGTAGCAACCGCCTCAGAGCCTCCAGAGCCTGCCTGGGCCTCCTCCTCAGCGACTCCCAGAGCACCATGACCTGCTCGCGAACACGAGGATCGACTCCGCTGAGCAGCCGCCTCAGTTCCGAGAGCAGGAGCTCCTCCTTGAGCACGGTGGACCTCGAGTCCTTGCTCACACCAGCCACAACGACGCCCGCCTTTAGAGCCCTGGAAAGTAGCTCACCGTACGTCTCGACGTACTCGAGAAGGAAGTCCTCCCTACCCTCCACCTCAAGCTCCCGGATCACATGGATCATCCTGCCGTAGAGCGAGCCGTCCAGCAGCACGAGCTCGGCTCCGTCCTCTGCGGCGTCGAGCGCCGCCAGGTGCTCCAGGTGCTCGCGGAGGAGCCTCTTGAAGTCNTCGTAGTCTCGGACGCTCCTCGGGAAGANAGCGTCGAGCCTTAGCCNCCTNAGCTCGGCTGCCGTCCGTGCTGAGCGCGACAGAGCGGGTCACNAGCAGNACACCCCCACCNGCNACCTCGACNTCGTCGCTNCCGCTGTCCACNGCGAAAACCCTGNTGAAGCNCCGNNTCGCGCNGACACCCCTCACCCCAGACCCTCTCGAGGAGCCTGCTGTAACGGGAGGCGAGGTCCGCGGCCAGCGCCTATAACGCGTAGAACCTCCTCCTTCTTCCTCCGCAGCTCCTCGACGAAGAGATCCGCGAAGCGAGGCATATCCGAGAAGGAGCGCGCTCAGATTTCTAGGTAGCGCGCTGGAGAAAAGCCGGAAACCGGTCGGTCAGTGATCCTCTCGGTCACTCCTTGAGGGTGCTTACCAGATCCCGCAGCGAGATCACACTAACGACTTTGCCGCCCTCGGTCACCACTAGGTGCCTGATCCTGTTCGCAGACATCAGCTCGGCAGCTGTGCTGAGCAGGGCGTCCGCGGGGATTGTGACCACGCTCGTTGTAGCTACGCTGGCAGCGCGCGCCACCCCGGCGAGCTCGCTGCCCTTGAGGATGACGAGGTGCCTGATCCTCTCCTTTGCGAGTAGCTTCAGCGCGTCGTGGTAGGGGGTGGTCGCGTCCACCGCCACAACCCTCCTTCTCATCACCTCTCCCACCGGTGTTGCGGGGTCTGCGCCGCTAGCCAGCGCCCTGACGATGTCCCTCTCCGAGACAACGCCCTCGATGCTCCTGCCGTCGCTGCTAACCACTGCGAACTTCTCGGCGAGGAGCTTCTCGGCGAGCTCTTAAGCGTTATGGAGGGTGGGACCACGAGAGGCTTCCGGACGAACTGCTTAACGCTCCTCCACACCTCGCTCTTGAACTCCTCGAAGACCTTCCTCGCCTCCTCCGCGGAGGTCTCGTCCTCAAGCATGGAGACATCACCGAGAGGCGAGTTTAAGGCGAGTGCCCTCAGTAGCCGTCGCATGATCTTGCCGGACCTAGTCTTCGGCACCTTCGAGACGAAGAACACCGTGGAAGGCTCGACGACCGGGCCTATGCTCGCCCTGACGTGCTTCCTAAGCTCCTCCCTGAGCTCGGAGCTAGGCTCATAGCCCTTCTTGAGCACAACGAACGCCACACGCGCGGGGTGTAGAAGATGGTCACCTTGTAACGCTCGATGATGCTCCACCACCGGTCGCGCGCCCACCCACCAGTGTCGTGGACGATCTCTTTCGGCTTCCCAGTGGTGCCGGAGGTGTAGAGGATGAAGGGGGGTGCTCGCTCTCAAGCCTCTCAGGCTCCACGTATACATCCTCGGGGATGCTCTCCTCCAGCTCGTACCACCAGAGGTCCCTGCCGCTCCTCATGGGGGTGCTGCTGAGGTCCAGCCTCCTCACGACCACTACCTTCTCAACGCTCCTAGCCCTCTCGAGAGCTCTGTCCGCGATCTCCTTCAGGGCGACAACTCTACCCCTCCTCCACAAGCCGTCGGCTGTCACGAGGAGCTTGGTCCCGGCGTCCTCGATCCTGTCCGCCAGCGCCTCTGCGGCGAAGCCCGAGAAGACGACGCTGGTTATCGCGCCTATCCTCCAGGCAGCGAGCATGAAGGTGAAGACCTCGGGGGTTGGAAAATCTCAAGTACAAAAAGAATGCTCTGCGAAGAACCTCTCCTCTGCTACGACTAACTCGCGCAGGAACCTGGCTGTAGCCTTATAGGCATCGAGCAAGGCGTTGGCTTCTAAGCACTGCGAGTAAGGCTTCGCCCACCTCGATATGTGCTCTGCGAAAAGCTTCTCCTGGGCGCACAGGAGCTCGGGCCTTGAGAGGCTGGAGAGCACGAGGAAGTACATCAGCTCCAGCTCTAGGGCTACGTGCTCGAGGGGGAGCCCAACTCCTGGCGCCCTGTCTAGCCCAGCTACGCGGTAAAGCTGCAGCAGGGACTCGTAGCCGCTGCCGTAGATAGTACGCTGTCCCGTTGCCCAGTAGCTTTCGAAGGGTGGGCACCTGAGCTCCGGGTAGTCGTTGATGAAGAGCCGCGTGTACTCCAGCCTCAAAGCGTCCTGCGCATAGCCCCACGCGCTCTCCCAGGAGCTTGCAAAGTACTCCGCAGCGTACCTATCCAGGGGGAGGGCGGAGAGGCTCCTCAGCTGGGGGATTAAGCTCCTGAGCTGGTCCTGGGCTTCTCGGTCGCTCGGTGTGTACAGTGCCAGGCTGAGAACCTTGTATGCGAGAGCTCTCTCCTGGAAGAGAACGTTGTTTATCACCGGAGATCACTCTCGAGGGAAAAAATCGTTATTTAAAGAGCTTCGCTCTCACCAGGGGAGCTCTATAGCACCAGCGTAGACTACCAAGAACCTCGTCAGGAAACTCTGAAGTATCAGCAGCAGTGCGAGCACTACCATGTTCGTCCTGGAGGGCTTCCTCCTGTTGTAGAAGTAGACTATGAAAGGTGTGATAAAGCCCAGCAAGTAGAGAGCTACGGTAGCACCTACCAGCTCCGAGAGCATCACGTGGACCGAGTACTTGAAAGCCTCTGTAGAGATGTCAGCGATGACAAAGTACAGGGTCATGGTCACAAAGGCTAGGAAGGTCGTGACCATGGAGAGGTCGACGAGCTCTCTCGGGACTTCCTTCTTGAAGGCTACTGCCACGAGTGTGTACAGGCCTATACCGCTCGAGAGGGCTACGAGTATGAAAAGCAGCGGAGTGGCGGGCGACCGCCACAGGTGGATCGAGGTGCGGGCAAGCAGAGCCCCTGTGTACGTCATTACCAGGAACGAGAACACAGAGCCGAGAGCGCCGAGGAGCCTCATGACCCTCTCGTTCCCAGCGTAGGGCAGCTTAACGAGACCTGGTAGGGCGAAGAGGCCTCCAAAGACCAGCGTCAGGATGTTGAAGAAGACGCCCCAGGCCATCACGGAGCCGATGTTTGGTGAGAGCAGCGTGTACAGAGCCGCCTCGGGCTTGCCCAGGTGCATTATCAGTATCAGGAGACCTATGAGCAGGGAGGCAATCCCGGCTAGGGCAGCCTTCACGTTGAACTCCTTCTCACCCCTGAGGTAGTAGAAGAAGGCAATGATGAACGCCGCCACCCCCATACCGCCGAGGGTGAGGTCGAGCACGATCCTTATGTCCCAGGCGTGCTGGATCTCGATCATGCACCCTCACCTCCTCCTCATGGGAAACACGTAGAACACCTTGGGGCTAGTTCCCTCCTCCTTCTTCAACGCGACCGCAGCGCCGGAGGCCACGATCTTCGACACCTCGCTGCCAGTGTCCTCCAGATCGCCGAAGATCCTGGCCCCGGTGGGGCAGGTCGTGACACACGCAGGCTCCTCGCCCTTAGCCAGCCTATGTGCACAGAAGGTGCACTTGTCGATCGACCGGATGTGCGGATCCCAGAACCTGGCACCGTAGGGGCAGGCCTGGACGCAGTACTCGCAGCCGATGCACTTCGTATTGTTCACCAGCACTATGCCGTCTTTAGTCTTGTAGCTGGCCCCGGTGGGGCATACGGAGACACAGGGCGGGTTCTCGCAGTGCTGGCAGATCATATGCGTGTAGACTACGCCCACGTTGGGGTACGTGCCGAAGATATGTGTGACAACATACGTCCTCTTCTTGAAATTCTCGAGGGCCTGCAGACCCTCTTCAACCGCCTTGAAAGCCTGCTCCCTCCTATTCTCAGTGATACAAGCCATCACACAAGCTCCACACCCAATGCACTTGTTCCAGGTCTATCACCATCCCGTATCTAGCCATACCCCCTCACCCCTCACACCTTCTCAACGCGGACAACGACCTCCTGCGACATGATACCACCCGCTACCGGGTCGGCCTTGACACTGGTCAGCACGTGGTACGGTACTCCGAACTTCCGGTAGCGGCACGCGCCTCGCTCTCGGTGGTCCGAAGTCGCTCGGAGACCCACGATCGTGTCCTCCCGGATTAGATCCGTCGGGAAGGCGATCGCCTCTACTGCAGCACCCGTATCCACGTTCACGAGCCTGATAATGTCTCCCTTCTTGATGCCAAGGCTCTCGGCCACAGCCCTGTTTATCCACGCCATGCGCTTGAAGTCCGGCGTAAGAACCGAGAGGAAGGGCTCGTCGGCCGTAGACGTGTGAGTCATAGTAGGCACGCGCCCGTAGACGAGGTAGAAGGTGGTCCTCCCGTCAGCCCTACCGAGCACCTCCGGCTCAGCCCAGGCGACTATGGGGTCCCAGTACGGCTGGTATCCCTTCTTCGCTTTGATACTGTTGAGGGCAAAGCTAAACAGCTCTATCCTCCCGGTAGGTGTCAGCAGCTGCCCGGCCAGGGCTCTCTGTATCATCTCCTTTCGGAGGGTCTCGGCATCCTTCACCACTATGACTCCCTCTGACTCCAGTTTCGCGAGGTCGAGGTTCCTCGCCTGAGCCTGCACCATGCGTATGCCCCTGACTCCGTGCTTCTCGTAAGCATCCCTCAGCTTCGCCCCCATCGCCTGAGGGTCAGCAGCTCCGAGAAGCTTGGCAAAGCTCACCCAGAACTTGTTGTAGTAGTCTTCGCCAAGCCTCTTCGTGATGCCCGCGAAGATGTCAATAATGTGCCTGGTGTCGTAAAGTGGCTGCACAGCAGCAACCCTCGTGTGGAACCCGACAACCGGGGCGTAGGCGATGGCGTACAGCGGGTCATCGCGCTCTAGGAAGGTGTGCTCGGGCAGCACTATGTCAGCGTAGAGTACAGTATCGTTGGGGTAGATGTCGACCGCGATAACCTTCTCCAGCTTCCTGAGCGCCTCCCTCCATCTCTTGGAGTCGGGACCCGTGAGAACAAGATTCGTCGTCAGCAGGAACACGGTGGAGATCTTGTAGGGGTCTCCCCTCTCAATGGCGTCGAGGAAGCCCTGGAAAGTGAAGCCCTTGGAAGCCATCGCAACGCCCTGCCTAGTCCCCCATATCCTCATGACACTCTCCTCGCTGACGTCGGGGGGTGGGGACGCTGTGCTCCCAACGCCGGTTATCAGTATGCCGTCCTTTATGAGGGAGCCCACGAGGGCGTTGAGTATCGCGGCGGCTCTCCAAGTCATCACGCTGTTCTTGTACTTAGGGTCGTGCCAGCCGCAGTCGACGGCCGCCGGCCTCGTCCTCCCGAACTCCAGTCCAACCTGCCTTATCGTCTCAGCGGGGATACCGGTGATTTTCTCAGCCCACTCCGGGGTGTACTGCGAGACCTTCTCCTTCAGCAGCTGGAACACGGGCTTTGCCTTCTTGTCTCCGACTGTGAACTCTCCCTCGAGCGCTGGCAGCATCGCCTCCTCGTGCTTGACAGCCTTGTTCTGGGCGAGATCCCATACAAGGTACTTGATCTTCCCGCTCTCAGTCCCGGCGGTTAGCGGGGTACCGTCCTCGGCGACCAGCATAGGAGCGTTCGTGAACTTCCTCAGGAACTCCGCGTCGTAGAGCCCCTCGGAGATGACCACGTTTATCAGCGCTAGAAGGAAGGCAAGGTCTGTACCAGGCCTGATCGGCAGCCAGAGATCCGCCTTAGCGGCCGTCTCGCTGAGCCTAGGATCTACCACTACAAGCTTGTAGCTGCCTAGCTTCTTGCCGGCGCGCGTGCCGTGGACTACGCTTAGGCTCCCGAAGAAGTTCCTCCGTATCACTATGAGGAACTTCACGTTATCGTAGTCGGTGAGAATCTGTGAGTGGGCACCAACACCGATAGCTGTGCCCCACCCGAAAGCCTTTGGGAAGAAGCAGGCGGCGCCGGGAATACCTATCGCGTTAGGCGTGCCTATAGCTTCCGCGAAAGCCTTCATCGCGGGTTCTAGGTAGAGACAGACAGGCCAGCCGCCGAGCAGCGCAATCTCCTTCACCCTGTTCTCACTTATCAGCTTCTTCAGGTGGGCTGCTACAACGTCGAGGGCCTCGTCCCACGAAGCCTCCCTGAAGCCGCTGAAAGACCCCCTAGCTGCCGGGTTGTCGCGGATTAGGGGCCTCTTCAGCCTGTCGGGGTTGTAAACTCTGAACAGCGCGGCCTGCCCCCTGGCGCAGATCTTCCCGAGGTTCGTGGGCCCCTTGGGGTTGCCTTCGATCTTCTCAACCCTCCCGTTCCTCACCCTCACAAGCAGCTGGCAAGCAGCAGGGCACATCTTGCAGATCGTGGGAACAAACCTCTCCCCCGCCTGTACCTCAGTTTTCTGCTCCGCGGGCGCGAGAAGCTTCAGCGTCGGCGTGCTTATCGTGGCAGCTAGCCCCACGAGCCCTGCAGCCTTGAGGAAGTCTCTTCGGCTAAGGGGCAGCGCTTCTTGCGGTTTCATCAATATATGGCTAACCATTAAGCCATATAAGCATTTATATANCTTTTTGAATACATCGCGCGATCCTGGAGAGAAGACGCGGTGCACGCTTAGGAACTATAGCTTCCATATAGGAACTATAGCTTTCGGTCGTTATTCTATTATCAATGATGAGAAAGGTTTAAGTAGTAGATGTTTACCCCTATCCCCCGCTGGGAGTATGAGAAATCCAAGGAAAACGTTGGCAGCCGTACTGCTCCTGCTGCTGGGCTTGCTTGTTCTAAGGTCTGCCGAGGCCCAGGCTCCGGTAATCCAGGTCGGCGACCCCGCAGGGGACGATAAGGGTCCGGGGTACTACGGGTACCCGGGTGCTGACGTGTTCAAGCCCGGGGTATTCGACATAGTGAAGTTCGAGGTGTACGTGGGCGAGAAGACTGTAACCTTCAAGACTTACTTCAAGGATCTGGGCGGCAACCCGTGGGGTGGCAAGAACGGCTTCTGCCTGCAGCAAGTGCACATCTACATCCACGCTGATGCCCCGGCGAACGTTCCGGCGAGGACGAGCGCCATCGGCTTGAACCTCAACTTCGACCCGTCATGGGCTTGGCACTATGCCCTCGTGATAGGGCCCTGCTGGGAAACGCCGCCTGAGCCGCTGCCTCGCGGGCAGTGTGCCGCCGTGTACAGACCCTTCGACGTCGTCGTCCAAGATGACCTCTTGAAGGTCTCGGTTGAGGGGAACACCATAGTCGCTACTATCGACAAGTCTGTCTTCGAACATGGTGACCTGGCGAACATTAAGAGCTGGAGGTTCGTGGTCGCAGTGGCAAGCCACGACGGCTTTGGCCCCCTCAGAGTGAGACCGGTAGGGATCGGTAAGGAGGAGTGGCTCATCTGGGGCACAGCAACTGCCGATGATAAGCAGAAAGTAGCGATCGCCAACGCTATAAAGTTCGGCATTGAGCCAAGGACCCTCGATATCGCGGCCTACTCCCCAGAGTACCCCAACGGTATAACCGCTGAGCAGCAGTACGCGTGGCTAAGCAGCTTCGACCCTGAGACCAGGACTCCAGCCACATTACCGCCTGTGCTCGCCCAGCAGATTAACCAGCTCAAAACCCAGCTAGCCTCGGTGACTAAGGAGAGAGACGACCTGAAGTCCCAGGTAGCCAACCTCCAGAACCAGGTCTCCTCTCTCCAGAAGCAGGTCAGCGACGCGCAGTCCCAGGTAAGGAACCTGCAGGAGGAGAACGCTAAGCTGAGGGAAGAGCTTGAGGAGCTGCGGGCAACAACCATGAGCGCAAGCCTGGCAGCAGCGATAGCGGTAGTACTCCTCCTGGTAGGCGCTGCTGCAGGGTACTTCCTGGGTAGGAGAAAGCCTAGCAAGTAGTACTACATCTCCTCCTCTCAGGTTACGGGGTGAGATTTTTTCCCATGAGGTGGTGAGTTATGAGGAGGGGGGAGCATGCGGGTATTGTACTGGTCACCGTAATTATCGCTGCGCAGCTCCTAGCAGTGAGCGCCTCTGGTCAAGAAGCTAGACCCCTTCACGTAGCTATTATCTGGCACTACCACCAGCCCTGGTATTACGACGTGAGCGAGACGTACTTCCTCCTGCCCTGGGTGAGGATGCACACTGTCGGCAACTANTACAAGATGGCNTACATACTTTCTAAGTACCCGTCCATCAAGGTCACTTTCACGTTCTCTGGATCACTGATCCAGCAGATACTGGACTACAGCAGGGGTATGAAGGACCACAGGCTGATACTCTCCGAGAAGATTGCCGGGGGGCAGCCCCTAACAGTGGAGGAGAAGTTCTCGATGCTGACAATGCCCGGTGGGTTCTTCGACGTCAACTGGGACAGAGTGGTGAACGGTTGTCCCAAGGTTCAGGGAGCTTAGGGACAGGGCCCAGGCAGCCCTTTCAAAGTACAGGCACCTCCCNGAGCAGGAGTACAAAGCGAGGGTGGTGGGCGAGTTCACCGACCAGGACTTCCTCGACCTAGCAGTTCTCTTTAACCTCTTCTGGATGGACCCGCTGGTCCTGAGGGAGCAGTACCCCCAGCTGTACCAGCTCAGGCAGCAGGCGTTGGCGGGCGGTAGAGGGTTCACTCGCCAGCAGCTTCAAGACGTGCTGAACGCTCACAGAGACCTGCTGGGCAAGGTGCTGGGGATCTACGCCTCCCTGGCTAGCAAGGGTCAGGTGGAGCTGATACCCGTACCCTATAGCCATCCGCTCGCACCAATCCTGGCGGACCTGGGCTTGGAGGAAGATGTCAGAATCCACGTGAGCCTCAGCGTCTCGCTCTTCCAGCAGGTTTTCAACTACAAGCCCAGGGGGGTGTGGCCTGCTGAGCAGGCGGTGAACGACTACGTGCTCTCGGTTTTTGCGGGCGAGGGCTTCCTTTGGACAGTGACCGACGAGACTCTCCTTGTCAAGGCGGGGTTCAACCCCGCCGACCCCTCGGTCGGCATGCGGGCATGGTACGCGACATACGGTGGGACCAAGCTGTACGTATTCTTCAGGAATACGCAGCTCAGCGACTTGATCGGCTTCCAGTACAGCAGGCAGGATCCGAAGCAAGCTGCCCAGGACTTCGTGAACAGGCTGCTTGAGCTCGCGAAGAAGAGCGACGGAACCAACATAGTGGTGGTAGCGCTGGACGGCGAGAACCCGTGGGAGTACTACCAGGAGTTCGGCGACACGTTCCTCGAGGCCTTGTACTCCCTGCTCGCGGAGTACCAGTCCAAGGGAGTGCTAATCACCACGACGCCTGCTGAGTACCTGGCGAAGCTCTCGCAAACTGCCAGGGAGCTACCGCTGAAGACGTACAGGTACCTGGACCTGGTGGGCAGGGATATCGTCGGACCTCCCGCTCAGCTTTGTGGACGACGCGTACACAATCCTCCCGAGGAGGGACATTGTTGCGAGGATCCCTGAGGGCTCCTGGTCAGGAGGGGAGCTGGCGGTGTGGATCGGCCAGAGAGATGAGAACGCGGCGTGGNTGATGCTTGTGAAGGCCAGGAGCGATGTGCTGAGAAAACTCGGCGCCCGAGACCTAGCGGAAGCAATGAAGGTGAACCCGAGAGCCGTTGAGAACCTCCTGAGAGCTGAGGCGAGCGACTGGACGTTCTGGTATGGCGGGGACATGGGCGGGGGCTTCCCGGCGAACCCGCTTTACAAGGGATACCTGAGGAAAGCATACCTCGAGGCAGGTCTGCAGCCCCCCGATTACCTGCTGACCCAGTTCAACCCCGACGCAACACCGGTGGGCGTTCTCAATACCGACGTGCCCAAGCCCCCCGCCAAGGAGCCTGAGCTCGACGGCGTACTCACAGCCGACGAATGGGCAGGCGCGCTCAACATGTCCATGGGCGACAGGATCGCCCGGAGCGTCCTGCTGCTACCGTCGCCAGCTGGGCTCTACATAGCCGTGGTACCAGCGGACAAAGCCTCCCTGTCCAGCCCAGAAATCGCCGTGGCCATCTACACCACTGCCCCATCCAGGAGTGTCAGCCCACTGCACCCTGGTTTCAATTCCTTCCCGAGGTACTCCAGGGTCGACCTCGGCATGGGGCTGTTCTTTGAGGTGCTTATCTACCCCGTAAACTCAACGCTCGTCGTGAGCGCAGCCGACGGGAGGGGTGGGTGGACGTCTCTCTTCTACGGGACAGCGGCCGTCAAGGAGGTGGTGGAGGCCTTCGTTCCGTGGAGCCAGCTGGCGCTGTCCCAGGGGGAGCGGGTCTACGTGGTCGCGGCGACGTACGTCTCCTCGAAACTCGTGGAGTACTCCTCCAGAGTCGGCCTCGTGCACCAGCTGGTGGTGCCTAGAGCGGCGGTAGCCGTGGGTGCAAGAGTTGTCTTCGAGATGGTAGATCCTGAGGGGGACGATGACGGCGCTGGGGGGTACTTGTACCCCAAGGCAGATGTGTTTGTGCCGGGGGTTTTCGACCTGACACAGTTCAGGGTGCTGGATGCTGGCGAGGTAGTGGTGTTCGAAGCTCGCTTCAAAAACCTGGGCGGCAACCCATGGGGTGGGCCTAACGGGTTCTGCCTGCAGTACACGCACATATACATACGATCGACGCTCAACGTGCCCGGCAGGACGGATACATTTGGATTGTACGTTAATATCACGGAAGACTCCGCGTGGCACATCGCACTCCTCCTCGCCCCCGGCTGGGGCTCAGACCCTGTGCCCAGTGGTGAGCGAGCGGCGATATACTTCGCAGACGGCTCGGTGCGCGTGCAGGATGGGAAGAGCTTCAAGGTCTACGCAGACCCCGCCAGGAACGCCATCGTCGCAGAGGTAGTCAAAAGCCTGCTTCCCGATGCCGAGAACATGGACAAGTGGGTTTTCACGGTGGCTGTGACTAGCTACGACGGCTACGGGGACATGAGGATAAGACCCTTCGGCGTCGACCCGGATGTCTGGGTCGTGGGCGCGGGTGCTAAGCACGCTAAGGCAATCCTGTTCAACGTGATCCCCCGCGTGATGGACCTCCTGGCGCCCACGGCACAGGATCAGTACGCTCAGCTAAGCACCTACATCGCAGAGAAAGAGGGTGCTCTCGCGAGGGTGCGCGGCGTCTCCAAGGCTGCCGCCCAGCAGCCTTCCCAGCAGGAGATTGCACAGTTAAGAGAGCAGCTTGCTTCGGTCACGCAGGAGAGGGACAGCCTAAAGGCCCAGGTGGCCAGCCTGCAGGGCGAGGTCTCCTCTCTGCAGGAGCAGGTAAGGCAGCTGCAGAGCGCGCTACAGGCCTTCGGGGCACAGTACCAGCAGGAAGCATACCGCTCGCTGGCCATTGGCTTCATCGCCGGCTTGCTTGCTGGGGTTGGAGCAGGGATTCTGCTGAGAGCGAGGAAGAAGGATTAAAACACCTGCGAGGGTAAGCTCACTTTTTTCTCCTGTACAAGATCCTCCAGGAGTAGGGTTCTAGCGAAACTTCTCTCAGAGGTTCCTCCCTCTCCACGTCGAGGTACTCCAAGGGCAGGCTCGCCCTGGTAGACCCCCTGCTCAGTAGAACCACCACCTCCTCGTCCCCCCACCATCTGGACAGTTTCACCGCCTCCCCGCCGACAGCCTCCGCATCGAACAGCCCGAGCCTCAGAGGGGTGAGCCTGCGCCTGAGTAGCGACAGCCTCCTGATCAGGGATAGGAGCTCCTCGTCCCACCTCTCCTCGTCCCAGACCATGGGGAGCCTGTTATCCGGGTCGCTCCCGCCCCTCATCCCCACTTCATCGCCGTAGTAGATCGATGGGGAGCCCGGCATCGCGAAGAGCGCGACGTAGAGGAGCTTCAGGCATGAGGCTCCGCACTTCTCGCTCAGCGTGGCTATGCGCGGTGTGTCGTGGCTGCCCAGGAGGTTGTACATCGAGAGAGCGGCGTGGACAGGCATGCTGGAGTAAAGCTCCTTGACGCTTTCTACGAACTGTGCAGCATCGATAGTCCTGTAAACGAGGAACTCTAGGAGCAGAGCCCTGAGGTCGTAGTTCATCGCGGAGTCCGCAATAACCCCCAACGGGTAAAAACCCGCACCCTTGGTGATCTCCAGTATGACCACGCAGTCCCTGCAAGCTTCCTTCACCCTTCTCGTAGAAGGCTTGAAGCACGTGATCGGGGATCGCATGCCCCACGTCCACCCTGAAACCTCCCGCACCCCTTTCCAGCCAGAAAGCGGCGATGCCTAGCAGCCTCTCCACGACCTCGGGGTTCGAGTAGTTCAGCTTCGGCATGAGCCAATTGCACATGAAGGTCTCGTAGAAGGGCCTCCTCCCCCAGAGCTCTCCCGGTAGCTCCCNGCACCCTCTGCTCACAAACTTCCTCAGCAACCTCCGCTTCATCCGCGCTGGGCTCCCGGTAGAACCCTGAACCAGCTGCGGTAGGGTGAGGCCCGGGTTAAGNAGNGCTTCCGAGAACTCCCTGCTGCAAGGGGGAAACATGGTGTGCTACAATGTCCAGAACTAGCCTGATACCCCTCCTGCCCGCCTCCCGCACCAGCTCGAACCAGTCCTCCCAGCCGCCAAGGCTCTCGTCTATGGTCGTGTGGTCTGCAACATCGTAGCGGTGGTAGCTCGGAGCCCTGTAAATGGGTGTCAGGTAGATGGCATCCACACCAAGNGAGGCCACGTAGTCTAAGCTTGAAGTGATGTCCTTCAGCTTGCCTCCCAGCCTGCTCCTAGGCCTCCTCTCGAGGGCGTCCGAGCTGTGCGTGAAGCTATCGGGGAAGACTAGGTAGTACGTCGCCCCTAGGTACCAGCGCGGCTCGTCTACCCCGACCACCTTCTCGGGTGATATATACTCCTCGTCGCCCAGGCCGTTGTCGCCGAAGAGCACCTTCTCGCCACCAACTTCCAAGACAAACCTGTAGGATCCGATCCTCCCCTCGATTATACCCTGGAAGACGTCTACCCACTCGTTGGAGCAGAACCTTTCCATGGGGGCTACGTCCCCGCTCCTGGTCTCGATGAGCACCCGCTTCAAGACGCCTCTTGGAGCCTTCAGCCTGACCACCGTGTAGCCGAGGTAGTAGCTGACAAATACCGGGTCGTGCTCGTCGTGAACCACGACTTCAGGGCTTATCCTTCCCTCCCTCGAGGCTTGAAGGAGCTCTTGAACGCCAACCGCAGCAAGCGAGAACTCTTCAGAGTAATCACTGTCCGGCCAGAACCTCACTCTCACTCTCAGAGGGTTTTCCTCGTCGAGAAAGCTCACCCCGCACGTCGAGGCAAACCTGTAGGGGTAGATGCCCTCCCACAGCTTCACCACAGCTCTCCCGCGCCCACCTTCACGGGTGAGCTCCACCCTGCCAGGGAAGAAGGAGGTGAAGGAGGACACGAGGTACAGGTAGCTGGTCTCGCTCGGCCACCTACACGAGAACTCTACTACGTACCTGCCAAGCCTCCCACCACCTATCCTCTCGCGCCCCATAACCTCGTACAAAGCCCTCCCCCGAGACCGCGGTTATACCGCTGTTAAAAACCCTTAGGTTTTAGTATAATGGTTTTAAGGGGAAAAGTTATTTACCAACATCTGGGGAGACTATTACGCTGGTGAGGAGGTTGAAACCGAGCAAGACTGCCATAGCAGCGATAGTCCTGGTCGTCGCGGCTCTGGGTACACTCGGGGTATACCTCCTAACCCTACCCCCACCCGCCCAGCCCACCCAGCCCGCCGCGCCTCCTCAGCCCCAGCAGCCTACTCAGCCTACCCAGCCTGCGCAGCCGCAGCAGCCAACTCAGCCGCAGCCCCCGGGGCCTACTCTGCAGACACTCACCATAGGCACCAGTTCCATCAGGGTTCCCAGTGAGTTCTACGACTTCGTGCAGAAGGTGAAGACGGGAGAGGTTAAGGTGTCTATCAACTTCTGGACGCAGATGAGCGACTGGGAGGTAAGCGTTATGAAAAGCATAGTGGAGAGGTTCCAGAAGGAGTATCCGGGCGTGACCGTCAGGTACACGAACGTCCAGAACATGAAGGAACAGGTTAAGGCCGGGGTTCTCACAGGTGATGTCGAGAACACCGCTCACGTGTTTACGTGGGCCCACGACTGGACCGGTGACCTGGCGGACAGCGGGGCAATAATCGCGCTAGACCAGTACTTGCCGCCGGAGACCATAGCTGACCTGAAGGAGCAGTACATGACGTCGGCCTTCGCCAGTGGGATGTACAAGCTGCGCCTCTACGGCCTGCCCTGGGCTGCNGANGCNATAGCCCTNGTNTGCAACAAGGACTTCGTCCCNACAGCNCCGCAGAGCTGGAGCGAGTACGAGAAGATCATGCAGCAGTGGTACAACCCGNNTAAGAACACGTACGGGCTGGCGTACCAGATNGACCCCTACCACGTNTACCCGTTNGTGACNGCGTTCGGNGGCTTCTACTANGACGAGGACAAGAACGCNGTNGGGGTGAATAGCGCGGGTACGGTCGAGGGGCTGACCTTCTACGTCACCCACGTCATGAAGTACATGTACACAGCTGACACNGGGATGGAGGCCCAGCTCAAGATCCTGCTCGAGGGGAGGGCTCCCTGCATGATCACAGGGCCTTGGAACACGAAGACCATTCAGGAGAACATACGCAACCCAGTGGTATACGCTATACCGCCGATTGACGGCAAGACCCCCAAGCCCTTCTCTGGCGTGAAGCTACTCTGGATAACCAGCGTCACGGCTAACGACAAGAACAGGCTCTACGCCTCGATACTCTTCTCCATGTGGTTCACACTGAGCGATGAAGGGCTGAGGATATTGGTTGACGCGGGCTACATCCCGGTTAAGCTCTCGATACTGCAGTACCTGCAGGCGAACGCCGAAAAGTATCCGATGGTACTAGGCTTCGCGCAATCCGTCGCTAACAGCGTACCCATGCCCAAGTCTGCAAACATGAACTACGTCTGGGGACCCGTCTCGGACGCGCTCAGCGCGATCGTGACNAAGTACAACGAGCAGGGACCCGACGCTGCGGTCNGTGCGATAAAGCCCCTCCTCGACGAGGCNCAGTCCAAGATAGTTGNGAAAATAGGAGGCTAGGCGAGGCGGTGCACTCGCGGAAGCCGGTGTAGGAGGAAAGAGGGTTTTTCTCTATGGCTAGAGCTAGGAGTAAGGGCCTGTATCCCGCGCACGTAGCTTACATGCTGATCCTCTTCAGCCTCGCGATGTACTTGTTCTTCTCGCTCTGGCCCATAGCTTACTCAGTGTACATAGCCTTCACGGACGCTAACAACTACAACATCGCCTCCGAGCCAAGGATCAGGGAGTTGCAGGCCCAGCTTGCAAGCATCACAGAGTACCTCCGAGCGAACAGAGAGACTGTGCTCAAGCAGACCTACCAGGCAGATGAGTACATCGGCGAGGCGGTGGCGTACTTAGAGGAGCTGAGGAGCATGATAGAGCAGTCAACCCCAGAGACTTTCTCAGTAGCTAAGCTGTCGCAGTTGAGAAGTCGCACAGATGCCACGCTGACCTACGCAGCTAGGATAATCACGAGCAACACGACCTACCTTTACTATTTCGGGAACATCGGCGACATGATGTCCAAGGCTATAACGCTGATAGACAGGGACGTCTGGGGCGGCATCGACAGAGTGGTGGGCTTCAAGCTCGNCGTCTCGGCAGACGACCTTTCACAGCTCAGGAGCAGCACCCTGCCCAGTATAGACCAGGCCCTGGCGTTACTGCAGCAGGCCAGAGATGTGCTCAGGCAGGTGGAGGCAGACTACGATTTCTTCGTGAGATCTGCGGCGAGAGGGTTGGAGGAGGAGATAGACAGGATATCCCTGCACTTCGTGGGCCTCCAGAACTTTCAGACACTCTTCTCGGACTCCCGCTTCCCCAACTCGATATTCAAGACCATCCTCTTCGTCCTCACTAGTGTGCCCCTGAAAGTCGCCGTAGGGGTGGGTCTGGCCTTTCTGTTCTCCAGCGAGCTGATCTACGGGCGCAGGGTGATGCGGGCGCTGCTCCTAATACCCTGGGCGCTTCCCATCCTGCTCTCCGTTACCACGTGGAGGATGTTCATGGCGCCGCAAGTAGGGCCGCTCTGGGCGTTTCTGCAGAGCTTGGGTGTGGACCTCAACATATACAACAAGGAGTGGGACGCCTTCCTGGCTTACAACATCGTGGAAATGTGGCTTGCCTATCCCTTCATCATGACCGTCACAATGGCCGCCATATCATCAATACCCAGAGAGCTGCTGGAGTCNGCAATGGTCGACGGTGCTTCGGCGTGGCAGAGGTTCAAGGAGATCATGCTGCCCCTGACGGCCCGCCCAGTACTCTTCGCGAGCATACTCACCGCTGGAGCCTCCCTCCAGGCCTTCATGGTGCCCCTGCTGATAAATAACGGCGGACCCACCAAGGAGGTGCAGTTCCTCTGGNTCCCGAGGACGACCGCCGGAGTCAACGAGATGATGGTGCTCTTCGGCTACAACAGGGCGTACCTGGATCAGCAGTACGGTCTCTCGGCCGCGGCCTACCTCGTGGTAGTCGCTATCCTCTTCCTGTACGCGCTCGCGTGGTACTTCCTGATATACAAGAGAGCGGGCCCAGGTGGTGCTTAGTGGCGCGCCTAGGGGGCTACTGGCTCAGATACGTCGCCTCGACCGTGCTGACCACGCTCTCAGCACTGATAGTGTTCATACTGCTGTACCCCGTCCTCTTCGCAGTTCTCTCGAGCCTGATCAGGGGGCAGATGCTTGTCACAGACCCCATCCAGGCGCTGAGAGTAGGCCTCTCCCTGGAGCACTATTTCAAGGCTGTCAGCGATCCGAGGTTTGTGAGCGCTACTGCAATGAGCCTCCTGGTTGCGCTGACAAACATAGCCTTCTCCCTTCTTGTGATAACGCCTGCCGCCTATGCCTTTTCTAGGTTTAAGTTCCCGGGTCGCGACGCACTCCTCGTTGCTTACCTCGTCATGAACCAGGTCGGAGGGGGCTTCGGGGTCGCGGCGGTGATCGCCCTCTACGTGATGCTCCTGAAACTGAACCAGCTGGGCCTCCCCGTCATAGGGAACCCCGTGATCCTCGCAGCGATATACACCGCAGGGGCTGTGCCCTTCCAGACCTGGATGGTCAAGAACTACCTCGACGCCCTCCCGAGGGAGATAGACGAGTCCGCCTTTATCGACGGGGCGAGCTGGAGGCAGATAATCTTCGACGTAGTGCTCCCGGCCTCGAAGCCCACAATGGTTGTGATAGCGCTATTCGCCTTCATGGGCGCCTGGGGAGAATTCATCATCGCAAACTTCCTGCGCGTCGAGACCCTCGCGGCCTACGTCTACGTGACAGCGACCGGCCAGACGATCTTCTGGAGCGACTTCGCNGCGAGAACAATACTCTTCGCGTTACCCATCATCGCCGTCTACATCTTCACCCAGAGATACATCGGGGAAGCCATGAGGTATGGGGCAGGAAAGCTGTGAAAAGCCCCGCCCCTAGCCAGAAGCTTACGCGCTGCCCGGCGAAGAACCTAGGAATACTTTCTTTACTCTGAGGTCAGTCTGGACCGAGGANTCTGCAACCTGCCCTGTCAATGCTTCTCGAGGAGCTTAAGTCCCTCAAGCTCCTCGAGAAGCATACCTCGAGACTCTTTTAGGCCAAAATCACTCCCGTTCAGCAGGGATGCTCGACGCGCAAGANTTTCCNGCTCGCGGAGTCGCTGTATCTTTCCGATCGTCTTGGCGCTCACACAGGCGAGTAGTCCTCTCCCCGAGAACCCTGGCGGCGGACTTGAGATAGAGCTCGACGAGGCTGCGGCTTAGCAGAGAACGGTGAAGAAGCACGGATGACTCCCTCTCTACGCCTGTNAAGTCTCCCCGCTCCAGGACGCTGCGCAGAAACCTGGCGACTCCAACAAGGTTCTCGAGTCGCTCTACGTAGCTGCCAAACTCCTCGGTCAAGTAGTCCCGGTTCAGCCGCACACCCCTCTCCCTGACCCAGTATATGTCGAAGATATCGCGCCAGCGAGCACACCTTGTCTGCCAGTATGCAGTCAAGCCTTTTCACCCTCACACCGACCGCTGTGACCACAGGATACCTAATCTCGACTGGCCTCATCTCGTAGCAGGCAGAGCCGTACCTCCTGCCGAGCACCTCCACTTTCACCTGAAGCCTCCTGCCGATCAAGCGCTGCGCGTCAAACACGAGGAAATACCCGTGAAAGCTCCCCGCGTCATCGAGCTTAGAGCTCGAAAGCCCCACGCTCACACCCTCTGGAGCCAGTACCCTCTCGAGGAGGCTCCTCACGCCCTTCGCGTGGTGCAGCGAATCCGCTACAGCACCCTCCAGCGTGAAGCCGATGTCCAGCGATAGCCTGGGTGAGCCGTACACGAGGCGCAGTGCCGTGCCTCCCTACAGCGTGTACCTCTCGTAGAGGTTGGGCTGAGCTAGCGCGTACAGCGCTAGGCGCTGTAGGTGCTCCCTCAAAACCCACTCTCTCAACTCCCTCTGCTGGAAGCAGGCTCTCGAGCATCCCTCCTCGTCTGTTCCAAAACTATTACGAGAATGTTGCATTTGCGGAACAAAAGCTTTGCTTGATGCTAGCTAAGAGGTGGGCTACCCCCTCCTAGCCAGCCTGTTGAAAAACACTCGCAAGACCAGGTAAACCACCGCCAGCGAGAGCAATCCGAGGGCGCCGAGGCCCCCGAGAACCTCCCCCTCGATCCCCTCCAGCCTCGTTGCCAGGATCGTGAAGCTCCACAGCGCGTTCAAAGCTCCGTGTAGCGACACAGCGGGTAGTATGCTCTGAGCCCTGGTGACGAGAGGCAGCATGATCGCGGTCAGTAGGATGCAGAAGGGGATAAAGAGCGGCACGCCGGCCCACCTCAGCACCGGGTAGTTGTGGCCGAGCAGCCCTATCGCTGTGGCGTGCCACAGCCCCCAGGTGGTCCCGATCACCGTGATGCTCTTCAGGTCGGGCTGGGAGCCTAGCCTCCTGTACATGTAGCCCCTCCAGCCGATCTCCTCGCCCAAGGCGAAGAAGGCGTTCAACGTGACCGCGGGTATGTAGGCCAGTAGCAGCTGCGCTAGCATGAGGGCCCTCAAGAGCTCTGCTGTGACAGGGAAACTCCCCTGTCGTGAAAGCTGCTCCAGCAGCACTTTCTCCGGCTTCCCCAAGTCCACGAGCCCCGTCGCAAGGCCCAGGAGCGTGTACACACCTAGAGCGAAGTAGACCAGGAGTGGGGCAGCGAGGTAGTGGAGAACAGCCCTACCCCTAATGCTCAGGTAGCTGGCGAGCTCCTCCCGGAGGCCCTTGCCAGACAGCTTAAGAGCCAACAGGGCTCCAGCAGTCGGCGTATACATCCTGAGCAGTCCATAGAGAAGGAGCAGCAGCGGCAGCGCAAGGTCGGCGACGCCATCCCTCGCGAGGTAGAACCAGGCGTCGGCGAGCGCTGCGAGCACGAAAGACGATAGCACGAACACGAGGAGATCCTTCGAGAGCATGCAGGTTACTGTAGCCCCTCACTAAAAAGTTTGCGGCACGGAGGATCCACCTACTCCCTCAACNGGCCATCACTGACTGCTAGCCGCCTGGCCTCCTCAGTGCACATGGCTTTGAGATCCCTCATCATCTGCTGCTTGACGTCGGGCAGCAGCATCTGCCTCCTAAGGGACTTCCTCGCCCTCTCGTAGTCCGTGTGAACATGCCTGTAGTGGGAGATGATGACCCCCTCCCTGGCCTCTCCTAGCCTCTTTTCACCGCGGATGAACTCCTCGACAAGGTCGCCGCTCTGCTCGAAGGGCTCTATCTTCCGCATGCACCTCGGGCAGTGGAAGCTCAGCTGGTCGCTCGCCCCCGTCACCAGGTAGGCCTCGGGCACCGTGGTAGAGCTTCGAGGCGGTGTAGAGCGAGAGGACGTACCAGGAGAAGGCTACGCTCGCGCATGGTGGCTCCTCAGGGAGTACAGCCGCCCAGAGCCCACTGTTTCCATCGGAGCTGAAGAGTCTCGCTAGCAGTGCGTGCCGCAACCTCCGCCGAAGTCCTGGGTTTCTGGGGCTGAGATGCAGCACGTACCCTCTACGCGGGGACGGGCTTCTCGACTCCCGGCAGCGCAGGCTCCCCGAAAGCACCGCGCAACGCTGCATTGCAGCAGTTCCTCGAGGAGGGGCTGTTGATTGCGCTTTCTTCAGCAAATTGCAGAAAACAGCCCGCTGGGCGCGAGTATATTTACCGAGGTCTTCCTTTATCCTGTTCGTGAGCCCGAGAGAAACCATCATGCTCGCGACATTGCTGGTGCTGGCTGCCTCGAACCTCGTACTACTAGTGCTGCTCCACAGTTACCTGAGCAACGAAGAGGTGAAAACTCCTCCCAGTTTGGAGACAAGCTCCGAGCCGTGCGAGCAACCGAGTTCGCCAGATACCGCAGCGGTCTCGCCAGAGGTCAGCAGATCACTAAACGTGAACAGTAGTTTGAGCGAGGAGTCATACCCCCCGCCTACGAACACAAGCACTGGGTACGTGGAAGCCCCTGTGGCGTACTACCTAGGCGTAGAGGCCGTGAGCAGCTTCGAGCCGGATTCGGAAGCTGCGCCGAGAATCCCCGAGAACCTGGCAGTCAGCGTTGTGAAGCTGGAGGGATCTCCTTCGATGTGCGCCGTGGACATGGAGGCAGGGGTCGAGGCGGGGGTCGCTACCGTGAATGTGACCGTCCCGCTGCCCGGCGGATGCTACAGGGTTGAGCCTGTGCTGATGAACAGAACGTCCTCGAAGGTGTACTTTAGGCTCGCGTTCGTCGAGGACCTCGCGGGGGCTTGCGGTCGCTGCGCGAGGATAACCTTCAGGGTTTCGTACCTGCCCCCTGGGCGCTACATTATATCCGTGGGACCAGTACTCCAGCAAAGGGGCTAGCCCAGGTGGGCGCTAAAAACCAGGGGAAACTTTACCACGCTCGAGCTGTTTCGCCGCCCTGCACACTGGCTACTGCGCACCTGGTGATGCATACTCTCCAGCGGCCAGCCTACAAGCACCGAGTCCTCCTTGATACCCTCTCGCGCTAGCTTGCCCACGAGGCAGGGGCGCGCTACAGGCCTCCAACCAGATGCGCTACCCACTTCCTCACGCGCACGCTCGTCCCCACTCTCTCAGCTATCCCTCTCCTGAGCAGCTCGTCGAGCACCCTCCTCCCTATCCTAGCCTCTGCCTCGTCGAGGGGAGCCTCCTGGGCGCCTAGGGCTCGAACCGCGTCTACGAGGTAGTCCTCCAGCTTGACGGGGATCACCGGGACCTCCACCGTGTCCTTCATGGTCTCGTGGATGTAGTACGCCCTCTCGACCCCCATCCTGGAGAGGCACGCCGCCAGGTAGAGGATCGCTGTCTCGAGCTTGAAGCCCCCGGTCAGGTTGATCCAGACCCTGTAGCCCTCCCTCCTGTACTTCGTGATCGCTGCCGCCGCAGCGTCTATCAGGTTGAGGAGCCCGCTGTGGAAGTCCAAGCCCAAGTCCCTCACCCTGTGCACCTCCACCCTGATGCCCCCGGAGGAGAGGTACTCGCCGAGAACCCTCGCCGAGAACTCTGAGGCCCCGGTGTCGGAGGCGAGGAGCACTGCTGCGTCCACCATGCGGGCCTCGAGGTAGCGCTTCATCGCGTTCAGCTCCGCGCTGACCACGTAGGGGTCGCTGGCGAGCACGTCTAGCGCCCGCTCGAACTCCTCGCAGCCTGGGGAGGCGCTCCGGCCAGCCTCGGCGTCCTCAGGGCTCCTCGGCGGCGCCTGAGCCCACCTCCTGAACTTCTCCACGAGCTCGTCCGGGAGGCCGAGGCGCGGAGCGAGCACAGGCACGTTCCTGATCACGCTCGTGCCGACGGTGACTATGTGGGCGATACCGCCCCTGCTCATACCCGCCACTCCGGCGTACGGGGATAAATCGTTCGCGTTCCTGTCACACCCCCTCTGCGAGCTCACCTGCTACCGCTACCCGCGCACGTACCCATAGCAGGTTCTCGCCGGGCACGTGCAGCCAAACAACACCTAGCTAACAGCTAAAAGAGCTTCAGCAAGGGGCAAGCAGCAGATGAAAAAGGGAAAAGGAAAAAATTGCTTCACTGGATAGACTTGTAGCAGAACCACCAGTCGTAGCACTCGATCTCCTTCTTCGCGGCTTTCTCGAGCCTCTCCTTCGCTGTCTTCTCGTCGGCCGCAGGCGGGATGATGACCTTGTCCCCGATGAGCTCGTTGTTCGGCCAGTTGGCGGGGATCGCGACACCGTACTTGTCAGCGGTCTGGAAGGCTTTGATCATCCTGATGATCTCGTCGATGTTCCTGCCGACCTCTTGTGGGTAGTAGAGGATAGCCCTGAGGATGCCGTTGGGGTCGATGATGAAGACTGCTCTGACCGTGTTCGTGCCCTTGGCCGGGTGGATCATACCCAGCCTCTTGGCAATCTCGCCCGTGTCGTCGGCGATTATCGGGAACTTTATATCAACACCCAGCCTCTCCCTGATCCACTCAACCCACTTGATGTGACTGAACACCTGGTCGATGCTCAGGCCGACG
>Ga0065719_100086_pt1 | contig 23656 bp, 21 predicted proteins | sample GBSCel85sediment_FD_59106 | JGI IMG/M metagenome (GOLD analysis project Ga0065719, IMG submission 59106) | Hot spring sediment microbial communities from Great Boiling Spring, Nevada - Cellulolytic enrichment CS 85C v3 (version 3) | ecosystem: Environmental > Aquatic > Thermal springs > Hot... | reverse complement strand
TAGTCTTGATATCCAGAGAGATCCAGTAATCCATGGCCACTCATATTGAATAGTATCACAGTTTTCTCTCTTTTCTTTTTAGCATCTAGGGCTATATCTATAGCTGCTTTTACAGCATGTGCAGCTTCTGGTGCAGGTACAATACCCTCTACTTCTGCAAATATCTGGGCAGCTTTAAATACTTCTGTTTGGTGATATGCTAAAGGCTCTACAACTTTGTTTTTAACTAGTACCGCAAGTGTTGGTGCAACTCCATGGTATCTCAATCCACCTGCATGTATTGGTGGCGGTATATATCTGTGTCCTACTGTATACATTTTAATTAGTGGTGTTAAACCTGCTGTATCTCCATAATCATATATATAGATTCCTTTTGTCATGGATGGAACAGCTCTTGGCTCTACAGCAATAAGCTTCATCCCTCTTTTCCTACCTCTTACAATAGCCTCATAGTAAAATGGATATGCAAGTCCAGCAAAGTTGCTTCCACCACCTACACATCCAATTACATAGTCAGGAAGCTCCTCACCTAAAAACTCAAGCTGCTTTATAGACTCTAAACCTATAATTGTTTGATGCATTAGAACATGATTTAAAACAGAGCCTAGGCTATACCTTGTACCAGGATTTGTTACAGCATCTTCAACAGCTTCACTAATAGCTATTCCCAGAGAGCCTGGATGACTAGGATTCTCCTCTAATACCTTTCTACCTGAATTCGTATATTGGCTTGGACTTGGAACAACCTCAGCTCCATAGAGCTGCATAAGTATTCTTCTATAGGGTTTCTGCTCATAGCTTGCCCTCACCATATATACCCTGATCTTTAGATTAAATATAGCTCCTGCTAAAGCTAATGCAGAGCCCCATTGACCAGCACCAGTCTCAGTAACAAGTCTTTCAAACCCTTCTAACTTATTGAAATATGCCTGGGCAGTGGCTGTATTGATTTTATGTGATCCTGTTGGTAAAACCCCTTCATATTTAAAGTATATCTTTGCAGATGTATCGAGATGCTCCTCAAGCCTTNTAGCTCTAATCAACGGTGTTGGNCTTCCAAGCTCTGCATAGAGCTCTCTAAGCTCGCTAGGTATATCTATAAATCTGTTAATAGAGAATTCCTGGTCAACAAGAGACTTAGGGAATATAGCCATTAAATCACTTGGTTTTACAATAGATCCATCGGGTTTAGACATAGGTGGTAGAGGTTCAGGAAGATCGGGAACGATATTATACCATTGCTTAGGTATTAAATCAGCTATTTGAGTAGATCTAATTCCGTTTAATTCCATTGGTGCATGGTTTCACCAAGGTAATGAATAATGCGGTGAGTTTAAAAACATTGCGGTTTAAACAGCTATGCATTTAAATCTTTATCCCTACCACAGCCATAGAATACAATACACAACAATGTTAAAAATGACTACATATAGCTATACCCGTGAATTAGACCCTTTTAAAGAGACTAGCTAATTACCTGCTATAAATAGCAAATTGATCTGTTGTTAATTTTATTAATCAATGTTAATATAGTCTTAAGAGATAAGTGGTATGCATGAGGTTTAAGTATTGAAGAAAAGTTATCAAAGGGTTCAAAAGTTTGAAATGGGAAAGGGTCTGCGTTGTGTATAAAACAGCAAAATTTTGTTGGCATTGTCTTAGGTTTGACTACCTTTAATGTGGGAGGTTAGTATGTGGTAGAGATATAGTGAGGTTATAGCTGTGGTTAATGTATAGACTATGAGGTGGGTTTTTGATGTTAGAAACATAGAGTATATATATCCTCCAATAGCCCAGGATAAACCAAATACTACACCAAATAAACCATATGCAAGAGGTCTTTTAGAGGGCTCTACAAGTTTTACTATAGATGCTCTCATAATGCTTTCTTCTGAGCACATTACAATACCCCATGGTATAGCAGATAGAAGTAGAAGTTTATGGGGTGTATAGAGAAGCATTAGTATAAATAGAAAAGCTAGAATAGGGTTTATAAATAGTATCCTTAGCCCTATTCTATCGAAAAGAGCACCTAGAGGAATAGCTACAACGGCATCTACAATCATCGCTATTGAGTACATTAAACCTATCTCTACATCGCTTAAAACACCTTGTGTTTTAAGATAGTATGAAGCTATAGACCAGTGCATAAATCCTAGAGCCAATATACTAGAAGCTGCTACATATATCCAAAAAGACTTGCCGAAACCTTTAAAACCTATTCTTGGCCTCTCTATACCAATGCTTTTTAAAGTAGGGTACATAGACCATGCTGTTAATATCAATGCAATTGAAATTATACCTGGTATTAAGAGAGATAGAAAGGCACCTCTATACCCCCAGTAAACCAGCATCACAGCAACTAGTAAAGGTCCTATAAAAGCACCGACTTGATCCATTAGCTCATGGATGCCAAAGCCCTTTCCAACACCAATACCCTCAGAAACCTCAGCTAAAATAACATCTCTTGTAGGTGCTCTTAAACCCTTACCTATTCTATCAAATATATATAGCATGACTGCAAAATGCCATGCACCTGCAAAAGCAAGCATTGGTATACTTAGTGCTGTCATCATATAGCCGCTAAATGTGAAAAGCCATAGCGTTTTAGAAGATTGATATACTGTAGCTAGATATCCAGAGAAAAACCTAAAAACCAACCCAATAAATTCGCCAAATCCTATCAACGCAGCTCCTAGAGGTGGTGCTTCAAGCCCTTTTAAATAAGCACCACTAACAGATCTACCACCCTCATAAACCATATCAGCAAATAGCGAAATCAATCCCAATAAATAGAATACAGTTAATATCCTGCTAAGCTTTTTCAAAGATCTACACCTAGCTGATTAAATTAAGGATAAAAACAAAGAGTAGATATTTAAAAGCTTTTATAGAGTTGTTTAAGCATAGTGGTTTATATTTCATAAAAATGTATAGTGTTTTGGTGAGATGTTTTGGAGGATATTCTGTATGGCTTAGAAGATAAGATGCAGATGCTTCCAGATAAATCTATAGCAGAGCTGTTCTCTAAAGCTGTGAAAAGCTTTAAGCTTCAAAGAGGTTTAAGAAAGCCAAGAAAATTAGATGTGTTTATTAGAANGCTTTATATATACNCCGATGATTTTTTAATTGAAAATTTTNAAAGAAGACCTGTTGCTATATTTAATCCAGGGGTCATCTCTAGAGATAATGAGATATTGGTTTTTCCTAGAACTGTTTTTGANTACTATTGGTATGTATCTTCAATNTCTCTATTTAAGATAAGCTTTAGAGATGTTGTAGAGGGGTCTATAGAAAAACCTGTTAAAGCTAGACTTATTCTTGTTCCTAAAAATATATGGGAGCTAGGCAAAGGGTTAGAGGATCCACGTATAGATGTCGATGGTGATGATATCCACATTCTATATACAGCTGTTGCACTATCTCTTAAAGGAATAGCACCTCTACAAGCGTATGCATTACTAAGCAGTTCCTTAGAGGAAAGGAGGAGAGGATATATAAAGATGCTAGCTGGTGAAGAATATATTCTATATCCTTGGAAAGATAGTGCGTTGCTGGAGGTTACAGTAGGGAGGGGATACATTTTAACACGACCATTAATTAAATATGGAGATACCTCCATAGAAATTGGATGGAAAGGATTCATAGACTTAAACAACCTAGTTATAGAGTATGATACGTTACAACCTGTTTTACCTTTTGAGGAATGGGAGTTGAAGGTTGGATGATCCACAAATGCTGTTAAGCTATATTCAAATGAGTATTTAGTTGGGTGGCATGCTGTATTAAAAAGCATACTATATGTAAATGGATTTGCTATAGTAGATAAAGAAGGAGAGCTACAAGCGGTAACAGTATATACTTGTCCCAGAAACACTGCCTGAGCTATATGGTGATAGACCAAGTGTTATATTTGGCTGTGGATTAATAAAAAGAAACGATTTAATCTATTGGATTGGTGGGGTTATCGCTATAGGGGATTTTATAACGCTTCATGAGGCTTGGAGAGGATGGCCTAGAATTCACATAGACTATGAAAGATTTAGAGATTTGGAGAGGGAGTATCTTGAGGCTTTGATTATTCATGAAGCTACACATAGTATTTTACATGGCTCTCTCTCATACTACTTTATCAGATTTGATAAAGAGGTTATCAACATTCTTGGATTTGAGGAAGATGCAAAAGCTTTGTATATGGCTTCAACAATTATTAAAGATATTGAAACACATAAATTTCTTATAGATAACAATATGAGTCACTATGTCAAATATTATCTAATGTTTTTAGCAGAGAATCAAGATGAATTGAAATGTGATAGTCTATTTAATGCTTTAAATAATGTAAAAGTTATTGCACCATGCATCCTTCTGCAATGTGACTTAAATAGCTTTAAAATATCTATTAAATGTCTTGATATAGTGAAACATATATCTAGAATATTAAACAATTTAGACAATGTTTGCAAGGATGATATAAGCTGTAAAACAAATGTTTTTCTCAAAAGCTTCCTAAACCTCTTCACCCTATAACTTTATACACAATCTATATGGCTATTGCTAAAGTAAAGATATGTGACATTATATTTTGAAAAGCATAGAATAAAGGTATTAGCCAATGCTATAGTGGTGGAGATAAAGAAAAATGGAGTTGAAATAGTTATACCATCACTTAAAAAGATTTATTGAAGCAGACACCACGGTTTTAGCTTTTGGACGCATTCAAAAATTGATCAAGAGCTTCTTGAAATAGCAAAGAAAATTGCAAAAGAGGTATATGTGATAGGAGATGCTAAAAGCCAAGAAAAATAATCGATGCAACTCAAGAAGGGTTCTTCACAGCTATGAACATATAGGTAGACCTTTTATTTCTTTATTTGCTATATTTCATCATTATATTTTTATTGTGTTGTATTNAACAGTATATTGAATTAAAACATATGGTANGATAATTTCTAAAACATAGAAAAGATTGATAATAATTTGATACACATATCTAGCAGTATAGTGCTATTTATTTTTTATAGTTCTATAATGCTTTTAAGTTTTGTAANANTGTAACTTTGTAGGTGTGTAANATGAGTGACGAGTTTAAAAAAGAGCTAGATGATGTTATTGATAAATTAAAGAAGGAGCTAGATGATGTTGGTAAAAAGGTTGAGGAATATTTAGAGAAAGGTGAGGTCTATAGAGCATATAAAATTTGGAGAGATAGTGTTTTGGATTCTTTAAAAATTCTTAGAAAGTCTTTAGATAGGATTAGCGAGGGTATTAAGGGTGCTAAAATGAGTGAAGAGGAGTTGAGAAATCTAGCTACATATTTAAGAGATAGTGTTAGGGATGTTATGAATAGAATTGAGGGTATTGGTGAAAGAATTAGAGAGGCTAGAGGTAGAAGAGGTATAGCTGTTTGGATCCATGGAACACCATTCAAACACTTCCTCCGTGAAGTTATAAGTGGTGTAGATTTAACTGTTGATAGAATCTTGGAAAGTGTTGAAGAGCTTGTTGAAAATATTGAAAAATCATTTGAAGATATTGGAAAGAGGCTTACACAAGTAGTTTCAGTTAGAATTAGAGATCAAGATCTAGAGATAATAGACCAGCTTGTTAATGTAGGTATATTTAAAAGTAGAAGTGAGGCTATAGCGTATTTTGCTAGAAGAGGTATCGAGTCTAGCAAGGAATGGATTGAAAAAGCATTGGAACAAGCAAAGANAATTAAAGAGCTTCAAGAATCTCTAAGAANAGAAATTGAGGAAGACAAAGAAGAGAAGAAATGATAATGTATATCACAGAATAATATATTGCATCACCTTATAAACACATTATTTTTTATCTAGTTAGATATATATCTAAAATATTTCCTAAACATCGTTATAGAGCTTTAGCATCTTTTATTCTAGCTTTCTTTATTTTTCAATATTTTATAATNAAGTGTATCTAAATATGTCATTGACATAGATAAGAAGAGCTATAAAAACATAGTAAAGGTTATTGGTAATAGGCTTATATCTCTTGATTTCATATTAATGGTTTAAAGCTTTGAATCTATTAATATTTTCACAATAATTAATATATCTAAATTTCGCTATTTCAATTNTCTACTCTTTTCAAATAAAATAATACATAGTGTATTCTTAGATGTATAGGGGGTAAAGCTTATTAATTTTGGTAATAAGTATACTATTGCAATTGAAGGGTTAGAAGTTGCACCACTCTTTATCAAGAGCTGTGGATATTAAATTAGATAAAGAAGGTGACTATTCTTCAGTCTTTGATATAGTTAAATGGAGAGCTGTGTTGAGGGGTCCATGGAAAGGCTATCTAGGTTGGGGAGTTGCTTTATTAATTACCTTTAGCAAACCTATTAGATTATCTGGAACATTTTCTGATCTTAATAGACATGGGTGGTATTGGGCTGAATTATCTAGTAGTTCAGTACATGTATTGTTAGATGTTAGAAAAAGAGGTATTATTGCTATAGATCCAGTACTTAGTAGTGAAGGTATAGAGTTTGAAGCGAAAGAAGAGAAAATAGCGTATGAATTGGCTAAGAAGATGTGGGGTGATGGGGTAAGGGATTTAAAGTTATTAGGACACTTTAGATATAGCAATGGTGACGAGGCTAAAAGCTTCTTTGTATCTGAAATAGAGTTGGAGAATGGCAGAGCCTTGCTAGCATTCAATGAATCAGGTAATATATTACATGAGTTTACCTCTACTATTGTAGAGGGAAATCCAAATATATCGCTATCACACTATATCCCTACAAATATTATAGATAGTCATAATGGTCTTAACCTAGTAGAGTTTGAAGGCAATGTATTCTACAACTATGACTTTACAATAAACAATATCTCGATAAATAACATTGACTGGCCTATTACTTTACTGTTTTCAGGTTTTGAAAACGAGAACCCGATTACAGATATGTACTTTGGAAAAACAGCATATGCCTTACCGATGTATGTATATGTTAAGCCATGTGGATGGATTACAAAGCAAGGCACGAAAGGAGTTATCTGGTCACCAATACTAAAAGGATATCTCTATCTACATATACGCCTCTATAGATGCTGCGATAAACAGCTATTCTTTGCCACTACACACTATGACCAATACCCAATTGAGTCATGGAGTGGTTACAGCGGACCTGCAGCTGCAGATGCGATGCATATAGCAAAGCAGAAGGGTTTAGATGTATTTAAAGACTATGTAAATCTATTAAATGCAGAAGGTTTTTGGGTTGAAGAAAACAAGATAAGGTTGCATAACGGTTTTGCATCTATGATTTTAGCTGAGACTGCTTCACGAGATATCATAATTCCAAAACATGTAGAAAGCCAATGAATTTATACTTTTTAGATTATCGATAACCAACTTCAATGTAACATCTATATAATATTATATAACTATAAATAAATCTATAAATCTCTAACCATCTCTATAAATCAATATATAATGCATTAAAATTAAGGTTTATAAGGCTTCTTAGCTATTTTATGAATCAGGGTGAGTTTCTATATGCATTTACTATGTAAAGCTATGCAAAAGAAATCTGCATTGCTAATAATAGNTNTATTGATTGTAGGTATTGTTATTGGCTATGTAGCGGGTTGGGGTACAGCNCCNCAACCTACAGTGCAAACAGTAACTCTACCACCAACAACAGTAACGACAACAGTAACTGTAACACCTGCTGTAGGTGTTGTACAGCCTAGTGAAATAGTTATTACTGCGTGGACCCAAGGTCCTGAGAGAGAATCTATCTATAGGCAGCTTAACCTTGAGCTTGCAGCTGAAAAGCTNAATACTATNTTTAGAGATTTAAATATACCAGTAACTGTAAAGGTTGAGGGTGAGTTTTCAACAGCTTCATGGACAGACTATAGAAAGAAGCTTTATATGGCTCTTGAAGCAGGGACAGGACCCTGTATCTTCTTAACAGCCCATATCGATACAGCTGTATTGGCTGAAAATAACTGGGTTATCCCACTAGATGAATATATAAATAAATACTGGAATTTCACATACTACGATGTTATTCCAGGTCTGTGGGATTCTGTTAGATATAAGGGTAGGATATGGGGTGTTCCACAAGATACAGAAGCTAGACCTATATACTTTAACAAAATCCTTTTAAAGAGGCTTGGATGGTCTGATGAGGAAATAAATGACCTGCCTAGAAAGATTAGAGATGGGGAATTTACACTTGAAGATCTACTTAAAGTAGCTAAAGAGGCTGTAGATAAAGGTGTTGTTGAGCCTGGCTATGCTATATGGCATAGACCAAACCCTGGACCTGACTGGCCAATTGTCTACCTTGCATATGGAGGTGAGCTCTACGACGATGCTACAGGAAAACTTGTTGCGGATATGAGGATTTGGAGAAAATATTTCGAGTTCTTCTATAAAGCTTCTATGCAAAACTATAGACTCATTTCTGATATGTTAACCTCACTTGATTGGAATAGAGATATCCATCCAACAATAGTTGCTGGCAAGGTTCTATTCTGGATGGGTGGCACATGGCATAAAGGTCAATGGGTTTCATCATTTGGTTTAACAGAAGAACAGTTCTGGGAGATGTTCGGCTTTGCACTTTATCCAGCTGGTGAAAAAGGTCTAAAGCCAGTCACATTATCTCAGCCAATGGTCTACTTCATATCAAGGAGTTGTCCATATCCTGAACTTGCATTCCTTATAGTAACACTAGCTACAGATCCACATCTAAACTCTCTACATGCTGTGCCAAGTGCTCATCTAGCTATTCTATATAGCCAGCTGGTAAACCCGCTATATACTAAAGATAGGTTTCTAAAAGAAACAGGCTATATGGTGGAATATGCTAAGTATCAACCACTACATCCTAAATGGGGAGAATACTCCACATCGATATTCGAAATTGTTAAAGGTATTGAGACTGGAGGGTTTAGAAGTGTTGATGAAGCACTAGCAGCTTTTAAGGATCTATTAACAACTAGGTTAGGTGACAATGTAATTATTATTGAGTAGAGCGGGCATTGAATCTACGGTGTTTCAGCATGTATATACCTCGAAGAATATATAAAAAGATTTTTTTATCTGCTATGCTTCTCCCCTCTATAATTGTAGCCTCTATNTTTCTTGCTGTACCAGNTGCACTTACTTTAGCAATATCNTTGACAGGTCTTGACTATAGATTTACATGGTTTTGGATAGGTTTAAGAAACTATGAAAGGCTTTTCAAAGATCCTGCTTTTCAATTAATTGTCAGAGCCACGCTAATCTATGTAGCTGGAACCTTAGCTTTTAATACAGGTGTGGGTTTGCTGATTGCATTAATTACGACACATATCCGTAGATCACTTGGCTCGTTTATAAGAGCACTGTGGCTTCTCCCTAGGGTTTTACCTAGTGTTGTCTGGGCTGTTTTAATGATGTGGATCTTCTCTCCAATGCCTACAGGATTCCTTAACACAATTATTAAAAGTCTTGGTGGTGCTCCTATTCCATGGACATTTAGATACTATTGGCCTTTTCTGTTTATTGTAAATGGGTTTATAGGATCAAGCCTTTCAGCAATAATTTTTAGCTCTGCAATTGAATCAATACCACCAGATTACATCATAGCTGCTAAAGTTGATGGAGCCTCTAGCTTTACAATTATAAGGAAAATTGTTTTGCCGATGATAAAATGGCATATAGCCTTTTTTGTAGCTTACAATACCTTATCGCTTTTAGCTTCATTTGAATATATATTGTTGACGCTTGATGGTGGACCTGGATACTATTCAACTGAGGTCATGATTCTACATGCATATCACTTAGCATTTGGCCAATACATGGTTGCTATGAACTATGGATATGCAGCATCCATTGTTACAATACTATTTATAATAGGTCTTATATTATCAATAGTCTATTGGAGGATATTTAGATTAAAGAGGTTGATGCTTGAAGCAAGACTTGAATAGGTGTAGATAGATGGCNAAAGTAAAAATAGCTACTATTTTGCTATATATCGCTGCTGGGGTTCTAGCTATTTTACCAGCAGTACCTCTTGCATTACTTATATCACTTGCNTTTAGCGAACACCCTGTATATATACACGGCTTTACATTGAAAAACTTCGACTTTCTTAAAACAGGTAAACTATTTGCTGATAANCCCACATANAGTGCTCTATATCCAAATATATATCTAACGGCACTCAACACATTTCTTTTAGCCATTGGAAATGCAGTATTAGTGGTGTTAATCTCATCAACAGCAGCCTATATTATTTCACGATATAACTTTAGAGGAAGAGTTGTTTTACTAAGCTCGTTTCTAATTATGCATGGTGTGCCAGCCTCTGTACTGNTNATAGCTCTCTACTATATGTTGAAAACTATGGGTTTGCTAAANACTCTTCTAGGTGTAATATTGGTGAAAATGGCTGTGGATCTCCCTCTAGGTATATGGGTTCTTAAAGGATTCTANGACTCGATACCATGGGATATAGAAATCTCAGCACTTGTTGATGGAACTAGCAGATTTGGTGTATTCTCTAGAATAATGCTTCCATTAGTAAAACCTGGGATCTTTGCTATTGGTTTATTTTCATTTCTTAGCGGCTGGGGCGAATATATATTTGTATATACATTTATACATTCATCAACTAACTGGACATTTTCAATGCTTATCAGAAGCCTGTTTAGTGAAATGGGTGGGATTAACCTAGCGTTAGTAGCATCGCTTAGTTTAATATATTTAATCCCTGTAATTATACTTTTTGTTGTTGGAGAGAAGTATCTAGTTAGACTTACAATTGGTGGTGTGAAGGGGTGATTAAATGGTTAAAGTAACTCTTGAAGATGTGTCTTACACCTATAGAAGTGGGCGTAGAGGTGTAGAGGCTGTTAAGGATCTAAATCTTACTGTAAATGATAAAGAGTTTATGGTTTTGCTAGGTCCTTCTGGCTGTGGAAAATCTACAACACTTCTCTTAATAGCAGGGGTATACAAGCCTATGAAAGGCCATATATATTTCGATGACAAGGTTGTTGATGATTTAGAGCCAAAAGATAGAAATGTTGGCATGGTTTTTCAAAGCTATGCTTTATATCCACATATGACTGTATATGAAAACATTGCATTTCCTCTTAAACTGAAGAAACTACCTAAACAAGAAATAGATAAACGTGTAAGAGAAGCTGCTTCAATGCTAAGAATTGAGGATCTCTTAGATAGATATCCTAGGCAGTTAAGTGGTGGACAGCAACAAAGAGTTGCATTGGCAAGAGCAATTGCAAAAAACCCAGCTATCTTCCTTATGGATGAACCTCTAAGCAATCTAGATGCAAAGATAAGAATAGAGGTTAGAGCAGAGTTAAAGAGGCTTCAAAGAGAAATAGGCATAACAACAATATATGTTACACATGACCAAGCAGAGGCGATGAGTCTTGCAGATAGAATTGCTATAATGAATGCTGGTAGAATTTTACAGGTTGGCACACCCGAGGAACTCTACTACAAACCTATAAACACATTTGTTGCAGGCTTTATAGGTTCACCTCCAGCAAATCTAATAGATGCGAATATTGTTGAGGTAGATGGTAAGGTAATGCTTGAAATGCTTGGAGTTAAAATTCCACTACCAAGCGACATAGCTTCTATAGTTAGAAATGAAAACAAGGTAATATTTATGATTAGACCAGAAGACATAGATCTAGAGCCAAATGGGGAATTCACGGTATATTCTGTTGAGTGGCACGGCAGAGAGATACTAGCATCAATACAAGCACCAGATGGAAAAACACTAAAGGTTGTTTTACCCACAAATAAAAGAATTACAGCTGGAGACAAGGTTTCAATAAACTTCAACTTTAAACATATACATATATATAAACAAAGCGGTGAACTGATAATATAAAGCTATAGAATAATAGAATATAAGCAACATTAACATTAAGATAAAATTCAAAGCTAATGTAAAATATATAAAATAGTAACTTAATAATTATTGTTATAGCTTACAATCCTTCATTACATGATATTACTAGCAATAATGAAGCAGCAAAAATAAAAAACCAGCTTTATATAAAATATATTGGTTTAAATATATGGTGGAGAAGATGTTAGCTTTAACACTATATGCAGATTTTGTTCCAAGACCTGGCTATAGAGTTTCTGACATTGAGGCTAAGACGCATAAAGTTCGTGAGGGTAATAGAGTTTGGAAGAATCCTAGGATAGTGCTTGAAGAAAGATCTGTTCCTAGGCCTAAAGGTAAACAGGTGTTGATTAGGGTTAAGGCTGTTGGTATCTGTGGTAGTGATCTTCATATGGTTGAAGCTGATAGAGATGGATATATGATTTACCCTGGTCTTGTCAGTACACCTATTGTTCTTGGCCATGAGTTTAGCGGTGTTGTTGANGAGNTTGGGNCTGAGGTTAAAACTGTTAAGCCTGGCGATATGGTTACATCCGAGGAGATGCTTTGGTGTGGTGAATGCGATGCTTGTAGAGTTCANGATGTTAACCACTGTACAAGGCTTAANGACCCTGCTGATCTTGAGTATGGAGAGCTTGGATTTACAATAGATGGTGCTATGGCTGAATATGTTTTAATTCCACATGAAAAGTATCTTTGGAAGATAGACTCTCTCATGGATATATATAGAAGTGAGGATAGGGTTTATGAAGCTGGGAGCTTGGTAGAGCCTACATCTGTAGCGTATAGAGCTATATTTGATAGAGCTGAGGGGTTTAAGCCAGGGGCCTATATCGTTGTTTGGGGAGCTGGCCCTATAGGTCTAGCTTCAATAGCTTTAGCCAAAGCTGGTGGTGCTGGCAAGGTTATAGCATTTGAGGTAAGCCCAACTAGAAAAGAGCTTGCAAAGGTTATGGGTGCAGATTATGTATTTGACCCTGTAGAGCTNAAGAAACAGGGTGTGGAGCCATGGGAGAAGATATTAGAGGNTACAAATGGTGAAGGAGCTGATATGCATNTAGAGGCTGCAGGTGCACCTGAGGCAACNCTACCCCAGATGCTTAAAAGCATAGCTATAAGTGGGAAGATTACATGGATTGGCAGAGCACCTCTACCAGTTCCAATATATCTAGAGGTTCTACAGGTTAGAAGAGCACAGGTGTATGGTAGCCAAGGGCATTCAGGTTTTGGAAACTTTAGAAATGTGATTAGGTTGATGGCCTCAGGTAAAATCGATATGACAAAGATTATAACAAGTAGGTTTAAGTTAGGTGAGGCTTTGAAGGCTTTTGAGAGAGGTCATCAGAGGGTAGATGCAAAGATAACAATCAAGCCATAGAATAGTCATATACAAAAAAATAAATTTTTGTTGATTGTTATACTGAGTTTGGGTGAGAGAGATTTGGGTGGTCCATTAAGTGAGCGTTGGGGTAAACCCGTAGTTAATAAATGGGGCAAGAAGATATATCTAGATCAAATGACTATGAAGGAGGTTGAGGAGAGGGTTAAGGTAAATGACATAGTATTTCTACCTGTAGGCTCTACAGAAGCCCATGGACCATTTGCACCACTTGGTGAAGACACTATTATAGGTGTTAGTATTGCTGAGAGGATTTGCTATGAAGCTGGATGTACAGTTGCGTTACCTATAGCCTATGGAAGTCATCCAAGTCACCACTACGGTATTCCAGGAACTATACCTATAAAGGCAACTACTTTAATAGAATATGTATCTGATGTAGCTAAATGGCTTTCTAATGCAGGTTTTAAGAAGATTGTTATATGGAATAGCCATGGACAGGAATATGTATTGCCAATAGCAAAGGATATAGCTATAGTTGAGAAGCAGGTTCATGCATTTATAATGGTTACAAGCTGGTGGAGCTGGGTACAAGACNTGTTGAGAAAGGCTGGCAGTGGTGAGGAGATAGCTCCAGGTGTTAAGCTAGAAACACCTTTTATACATGCTGATGAAGTTGAAACAAGTGTTACATGGTATGTTGCACCTAATCTAGTAGATGTTGAGACTCTTAAGAAGGAAGGTGAATGGGGTGTTAAAAGACCTATACCAAGTAGATGGGTTAACGCTGCTGGAAATGTGTTTATAGATAGACCATTTAACTGGTATGATGTAAGCGCACTACCAGAGTTCTACTACTATAGCAAGGGATTTGTTGGATGGCCAAAGCTTTCAGATCCTAAGAAAGGTGAGGTTCTTATAAATAAGGTTATTGAGAGGGTAATAGAATTTGTTAACTGGCTTATAACAAACTATCCACCAGGTAAAATACCAAGGACATGGATAGAGATAGAGGATCTATATTTCAACAAACCTAAGGAATATGTAGAGCCTAAAGGATAAAGATAGAAAATATTTAAAAATATTTTTTAATTTATTTAGCTATGCTTGGGGTAGCNTATATNATGCTTAAAATATCTGTTGTATATGCCTTAGACCCAAAAACAAGGTTTGATGTCGCTATATCCTCACCACTTGAAGATGTTTTATNAAAGCTTAGTAGACTTGGATATAACGGTGTTGAATACAACATCTCTAACCCGTTTGAAGTTGATGTAGAGGATATTAAAAAAGTTACAAAGAGATTTGGGCTAGATATAGCAGCGATTTCAACAGGTTTATCGTATCTTAGATATGGATATAGCTTGTCTTCAAGCAGTTTAGAGTATCGTGAAAAAGCATTGCAGTTCTTTAGAAAATATATAGAGATCTCTAGATATTTTGAAGCATATAAAGTTGTTATAGGTTTGGCTAGAGGTAGATGTGAAGGTGATTGCAAAGCAGCTAAAGAGAGGCTATTAACATCTCTTATAGTATTAGATAGATATGCTGAGGAAAACAGCACTATACTTCTTCTAGAACCTTTAAATAGATATGAAACAGATTTGATAAATAGGCTAGAAGATGCTCTAGAGATAGCTAAGCAGTTTAAAAACATCAAGATATTGTTTGATACATTTCATATAATGCTAGAAGAGAGAAGTGTATATGATGCAATATTAAAAGCTGGGAAAAATATTGCACATGTACATGTAGCTGACAGCAATAGATTAGCCCCAGGTTTAGGTATGCTTGATTGGGAAAAGATANTATTTAGGCTAATGAAAATAAATTACAATGGATATATAAGCATTGAAGCAAGAATAGAGCCAGATCTAGATACATTTCTAAAAACAGGTCTAGAAACANTGTTNCCGTTGATAGCATAGGGTGTATATCTCTATGAAGTGTTTTGATGTTTGTGCATATAGCCATATAACCAGGGAATCAGAGATTTTTGGNGATGTATATAGACCTTTTATAGGAGGTCCTGCATANTTCCTTTCAATTGCTTTAAAGAGGCTNGATATAGATGTAAAGGTTATAACAAGACTCTCTCCCAAAGACAGCTATCTATTAGATGATTTGAAGAAACTAGATATAGAAATTGCTTTAATCCCAACACAATCTACACACTCATTCCACACTATATATGGAAAAACCCTTGATGATAGAACCATAGCTGTTTTAGAGATAAGCGAACCCTTTTCTACTAAGGATTTAGAGCTATGTGAATGTGCAAAGATTATATATATTGGACCTCTTCTTGTNAACGACTTTGATCTAGAGTTTTTGAAAAAAGCTANAGAAAGAGCTATTNTTGCTTTAGATGTCCAAGGCTTTACTAGAAAACCTATCGAGGGTAAGATTGNATATGTTAAGTGGGATTGGATGGAAGAAGGCNTAAAATATATAGATTTTCTGAAAACCGACAGTAGAGAGGCTAAGATCTTAACAGGCTATGAAGACCCTATAAAAGCTTCTGAAATTCTACAGTCATTAGGGGCTAGAGAAGTTGTTATAACATCTCAAGAAGGTGTTTATGTAAGAATAGATAAACATGTTTATTTCGCTCCATTTATAGTTGATAGGGTTATTGGTAGAGTTGGACGTGGCGATACCTGTTTCGCATCATATCTATATACAAAGCTAGCTAAAATAGAGATAGAAGAAGCTGTAAAGTTCATAGCCGCTACCACATCACTTAAACTTAGATATCAAGGACCATTAAGAGAAACAAAAGAAGAGATAGCGAGATATATACATAATGTATATAGACATATAAAAATCAATTTAATTTAAACATATAAAATATTTTGAAAACAAACTAAAGGTTTAAACATAAAGAATTAGTAAAAGGCTAGAATGTTTGTTTTATGGTATTATCAGGGCATAAAGCTTTTTTATTAAGTACTTGGTATATATCTTTCCAGGTGTATGTATGAAACCATCAGATTTAAGAAGCTATGTAGCTAAGGGAGCTATTCAGATAGTTATGATAACGCCTTTCAAGGATAATGAAGAAGTTGATTTTGAGGGNTTGAANGAGAATACAGAGTTTCTTGTTGAGAAGACTCGTGGTAANCCNTTTATCTTAACNCCAACTGGGAGTACTGGTGAGTTCTATGCTCTTAGTGATNATGAGTGGAGAAAGGCTGTGTCTATTGTTGTTGATGTTGCTGGTGGTAAGGTTCCTATAGTTGTTGGATGTTCGCACTCTGGTGCTATGCCTGCAGTTGAGAGGGCTAGGTATGCTCAGGATGTGGGTGCCGATGGTGCTATGGTTGTTTTGCCATATTACCATGTTCCTAGTGAGGATGGTCTATATCTCTTCTATAAGAAGATAGCTGAATCTATAGATATTGGGTTAGCTGTATATAACAATCCAGATGTTTCAAAGATATATATGAGGCCTTATATTCTAAAGAAGCTTGTAGATTCTGTTGATAATATTGTTTTTGTTAAGGAGAATACACCTTATCCTCCAATGCTATATAGCCAGATAAAGACTATAGGTGACAAGGTACCTGTTATAGAGGGAAGGAGTGAGTGGTGGTTCCTAGCAACAGCTGCATTTCTAGGTGCTAGAGGATTTACATCTGGTTATGCAAACTTTATGCCAGATATAAGTTTAGAGATTCTATATGCTGGTCTTAATAAAGACTTCAACAAAATGGTTAGATATATGGAGCTTCTAGACCTCTACGAGTCTTTTATAGAAAAAATGAATAGGAAATATGGTCCATCATCAACAATTTTACCTCATCCCTATATAGATCAATATATGGTTTATAGCGTTATAAAGAATACAATGAATATACTTGGCTTAAAAGGAGGTAAAATGAGACTGCCATTAACAGATATATCTAAGGAGGATATAGAGGAATTGAAAGATATTGTATTTAACAAACTTAAACTTTCACAATATAAATAATAAATAATTTTTTATAGAAATGTTTTATTGCATCAATAGTTCTCAGCTACATAACTTTAAAACCACTTCAATTATATTATATCACTATTCTCTCTATATCTTCTAACACATACTCTACAACATTTTCTATTGACCTAAATATTGATTTTTTAATAGCTTCTTCTATAACTTGGTAANCTCTATCATCGGCATGTGTAATTGCATATTCACCTTGTAGGGCTGGATATAGGGTNCATGCCTTTACCTTTTTTAAAACAATTTTCTCTAATCCAAGCACCCTAGCCATATTTACTATATCATCTTTATCAAATGCTATTAAAGGTCTTAATATAGGTATACTTACTCTATTAGACAGAAATTTAAGATTGTGCAATGTTTGTGAAGCCACTTGTCCAAGAGCTTCTCCAGTAACTATAGCACTACACCCAACTTTTCTAGCAAGTGCTTCTGCTACTTTATACATAAGGGTTTTACAAAAGACACATCTATATCTATAATCTATGTCTATCTCTCTATGTATATCTCCAAGTGACGCTATGTATATATCCCAAGAATCTTCAGGAACCCAATCTCTAAGCCACTTTAACGAATCTAGAGCTCTACTCCATGCATCATCTCCATAAAAAGGCTTTAAATTAAAGTGTATAGGTGTGACACTAAAACCCATTTTCATAGCAATCCATGTGGCAATAGTGCTATCAACACCNCCTGAAAAAAGGCTAACAACCCTTCCCATAAAACCATATGGAATACCGCCAATACCTTTAAATATATCGCTATAGATAAACACATCTCTATCTAAAATCTCTACATATATCCTCTTGCTATTTGGATATTCTAAACTCTTTAAACATCCCTTAACTCTATTAAGTAAAGCATCTCTAAAACATGATGAAGCTAAATGATTACATAGTATATCAATTGAAGTGTCGTTGCTAAATTCAGTAGAACAGATATAGCTACTAATCAAATCTATATCCATAGACATTTTAACTGCAGGAGATAAGCTCTCTATACCAAAAACCCTCTTCAAAAAATCTACATATCTATCAACAACATCACTATCTATAGAAATGGCTATCTTATTACGGGAAACTCTATATGGAGAACACACTATACCAAATCTACCCATCTGAATAGCGATATTATTAATAAGTTTATCGATAGCATCATCTCCTAGCTTAGCTACAACATCTTCAACATTTACCAAAATAGAGTTAAATTTCAATACAACATCACACAGCTACTATTCACTTAGAGATTTAAACTAGAGGTTTAATCTACTTTATATCTAATTTTGATAAGCTTTAAATTTTTCTACATTGTTCGAAATTGGAAATGCTATCATAGAATATAGAGATATTCAATCTATAAACACTATCTATATAACATCTATAGAGATGTTATTATAGAAAATACCAGGTAATTATCTTTATTGGATACCGCATTTCTAACTAATATTATATCTAGCATATCTATCGATCATTGTTAAAGACATTACTTATTAAATAACAGTATTGGAAATACCAATATGAAAAGTTTAAGATGTTTTCTCTATATATACAGCTTTTCCTTCTAAAAATGCTAGCGGCATATCTTCTGAGCCTTGATACGCCTCTACAACTTCTCCAATAAATATCACATGGTCTCCAGCTATATATTCGCTAACAACTTTGCATTCTAGAATTATAGGGGCTATTGGAATTATAGGGCTGTTTCGTTTTCATAATCGTTTATTTCACTTACATGGCTTGATGTGCAAGCCTCGTAATGCTATCAGGTATGCTGATGCTGTGTGCTTGTCTAGCCCTAGTGCTAGTGCTACTCCAATGGCGTCTATAGATGAGTAAGCCGGGCTCACCTCTACTACGTCTACGTTGAGCCTTCTCGCAAGGACTCTCAAGTGCTGGGTGTACTGCCTCAATGCCCACCTGCCCACCCTCCCTTCAACTCTGCTTGGTCTTTCAAGATTCTCCACGACTAAGTGCTTAACGCCGTGTGTTACAGCGTACTTGACTAGCCCTGCTAGTGCCTCTTCCCTCATAGTCTTGGATACCTCGCTCGGAGTATTCACAGCATTAGAAAAGAACCTGGTTTTGACGTCGCGTAGCCTGCCAGCTGAGTCAACAATAGCCATGCAGACCCTGTCAACATTGAAGTCGAACCCAGCCCACAGCTCAGCACTGCTATTAGTGGGAACTCCACCTACATGCCTGTGCTTAGCATAGAGCTCAATTGGTATGTTCACGTATATGATCAGCCTCTTCTTCCACATGCTTCTCCAGTCCTTGCTCTTCTTAACTTTAACACTAATGCCAGCACCATAAGTGTAGCTTCCTGTTATTAGCTCGCTGATTACTGGAGTCTGCTTCTTCCCAAATAGTACCTTGCACTCAATCCACTCGTGGTTACCTGACTCGCGAGGAAACTTTATGAGAACTCGGTCTGTAGAAATAAACCTTATGTTTCTGTTACCTTTCTCGTCACTAGACCCGACCGAGTAGAGTAGTGGCTTTCTCAGCTTGATGCGATCTTGCTCTCTATACAGCTTTGCCACCTTAATTGCCGAGTTTGCGTACCAAGCATTGGAGAGGTACCTCGTTAGTCTCCTCTTGACCTCTGTCTCGCTGAGTTGTTTCTTGTAGAGCATGCTGTGAGCCATCTCTACAGCGTCTCTGAACTTCCTCATAAGTAGCAGTAGCTTAGATGCAGACGTCTCGTCTTGGATAACTAACTTACCGACTACTGTGACTCTCTCCTCTTCTGCACCTCTAGCCAAAGCCTAATCGCCTCCTCTACAGCCCTCTTAATGGCACCGTAGTGACCAAACTTCCTAGTTGCCTCTACCTCAAACTCTCTCCACAGATCTGCTGGCACAGTAACAGTCTTCTTCACAAACTCCTTCTCAGACATACCTTACACCACCGACAAGTATTACATGTAAAGCTTTTCAAGCTTTACCACAATGTAGTAGATATTGGAGGTTTAAGAAGCCGATGAGGTCTTGAGGCTGATGAACCCCTGGATGAGCCCCGATTGCCCAAGGGAAGTGGATGTGCCTCTAGGCGACTAGAGGCGAATAATTCCCGCAGGAGCGGTCGGGGCGAAACAGCCGTTGAGAAGTAGATAGTGGAGAGCCGTGAAATGAATAAACATGAACGGCAATGAACCACCATCTACCGAGAAACGGCTTTAATTCTACGGGCTTTAACAGGTTCTATTCCTAGAAGTTTAAATTTATCAGCATCTCTACCACTTAAACTGCCAAATATATTCATAGCAGCATCTTCAAGTTTTTTAGAAACTGTATGTACGGCAAAGGCATTGAACTCTTTTATCAATTGATATGTATATCTAGATGGAGCTATTGAAACTGCATAGAGTGGTGGGTCCCAAGAAACCCTTGTACCCCATGCTGCTGTTAATCCCCCTCTTCTACTAGGATTATCAGGATCTCCAGCAGTTACTATTATAAGTGTATGTGGAACTAAGTCCAATGCTTTAAACACATCTATAGATTTCATATATAGTCACATATGCTAAGAATTTTGCTTAAGGTAAAAAGCTTTACTATATATACAATTTTAATGTTTTAGATATATCGTTAATGCTTTTATGATATCAGCAGCATCTTCTTCATAATCCGTCATAGTTTCTATTGATTCTATAAAGTCTTTTAAAAACATAACTATAGCTTGGTTTTGAACTTTACTGCTATATACAACTATGTTTTTTCTTGCGATATGTAGAAGTTCATCAACATTCTCCTCCACAGCTTCAACCTCTTCACATAGTTTAGTTATCGAATTATATTTATCTTTACTCATCAACTCTAATGCCTCTATAATTTTCTCAATCCCTTTGACAGTGGTTTTAATCATATCATGTATAGTTTCTTTGATTGGCGATGGCATCTCTATATATGGTATAAGATCTAGATATCTAATGCTTTCCTTAGCCCACTCACCAACTCTATCAAGCATTCTTAATATGTTATGTATATAGCTTCTAGCAATAGAATCTTCTATACCTATAAGTTTGTTCTCTATAATTTCTCTTCTATATCTATCTGCCTTTCTATCAATGTCTATAGCCTTAGCAAGTTCAAGTCTAGCTTCACCAGCTCTAAAAGAATCTAGATAGCTAAGAGAATTTGCTAATGACTCAACAATATCTCGAACCATAGAACCATATCTATACAAATCGCTGAATATTTCATGGAGCTTTATACTCATTTGAATCCCATACTACAAATATATATGTAAAACAAATATAACTCTAATTAATACATATCTATATGATTTAATACACGCTTATATATACAGAGTATAGAGCTATATAGCTAAATAAAAACAAATCACATAGTAGGTGTAGCTATGGATATAGCTATAGTAGTAGCTATTCCACTAGCTTTAGTCTTGGCTTTAATGGATGGTTTAAACAATGCTTCAAATGCTATAAGCTGGGCTATTGGAGGTGGTTTAATTAGTATTAGAAAAGCATTGTTAATAGCATCGATATTTGAGGTTGTTGGTGGATTTCTCTTTGGCTTTTATATAATTGATGTGGTTAGCCATAGACTTGTAGCAGATTTTAATCTATTGAAACACTTATCTCTACCAATATCAATCTATACATCATCTATTATATGGAGCGTATTAGCATCTATTGTTAGAGTCCCTATATCATTTTCAATGGCTATAATTGGTAGNATCTTAGGCTCTCTATCTATATATGGAGGAAGTGGTNTCAACTGGNGTNCAGCACTATATATATTTATTGGCTGGATAGCGGCTTTTACAATATCCATAGCTCTAACATTACTTTCTCTTTTATTTAGTGATAGATTTGGAAAACATAGAAATANCTATATATATTTTGGAGTTATATCTATAGCATCTATATTAACACTGCTTATCTCAAAGCCTATAACACTATATATATCTAGCTCTAGCTATATATCTAGCACATTTATAGCTATATCCATATTTCTAGTGTTTTCAGCAATTCTATTCCATATATTTAGATATAATAGCTATAGACAAACACTAGCTTCATTAATATTGATAGCAATGATGCATGGGGCAAACGATTCAGCTCTTATTGCATCAATTCTTATACTGTGTCTAGATAGCTTAAAAGGCTATACATATCTATCAATTGCTATATCAGCTACTGGAATAGCTATAGGTGTTTTGATGTGGGGTCATAGAGTAGCTAATACATTGGCAGGTAGTATAGCATTTATAGATATTCGATATGTAAGCACTATATATATCTCTGAGTTTATTGCAATAGCTCTTTTACTGAGAATGGGGCTTCCAACACCTATATCGCTAGTAACTATAGGTACTCTTATAGGCTTTGGCATATATAGAGGTGTAGAAATGATTAGATTTAGCTATGCTATAAAATCCATGCTTATAACACTAGCATCAACACCAATATGTATAGCGATAGCCTATACAATAGCATCGATTGTTAGTATATTAATAGGATAGACTGCTAATTTAATAGATAAAAACAGCTATTTAGATTAAAACAATGGGTAAATAGTTTTAGCTATGGCATGATTCTTATAATTGCGTCTAGAACAACCTTTCCAGCTCTATCTACATAGCTCTTCAACTCTTCAGCAGAAGCAAAGCCTAGCTCTTCAACAAGTGAGTCGCTAACCATAAGAAGAGCACCTGTTTTCACACCCCTCATAGCACCTAGCATAAATAGACCAGCACACTCCATNTCAACAGCTGTTATACCTCTAGATACCCACTTCTTAGTAAANTCNGGGTCTTCAGCATAAAATGCATCGCTACTTACTATAGGGCCTATAACATAGTTTATACCAGCTTTCTGAANCTCTTCAACCAAAACCTTTAANACATCAAAATGAGGTGCTGTGGCTGTGCATATAGATTCTTTAAGATATTGATAGAAGGCTCCACCAGGATAATATGCAGCAGCTGTTGGTATAACCACATCACCTATTCTAAGACCCTTAACCATAGCACCACATGTGCCAAACCTAATAATAATCTTTGCACCAAGCATTACAAGCTCTTCAACAACAAGCATAGAAGATGGATGTCCAACACCATGAACAGCGATAGATACTGGTATACCTTTGTATAGCCCAGTATATATTATAAAGCCTCTATTTGTATTAACAACCCTTACATCTTCAAGCATTTTAGAAACTTGCTCAGCTCTAGCAGGGTCACCAACAACTACAACTCTTTCTGCAACCTCACCCTTCTTAGCTTTTATATGTATAGGTCCTATCAAAACCTTCACCAAAAATGAAATAGAAAACCTAGAGATAAAAATCTTAGTATACATCGCCAAAGAAAATAGCTATAATCAAAGCTTCAACTTTAAAGCAAGGATGTGGAAAAGGTTTACGGGATATAAAATACAGCCTATGTTA
>Ga0065719_106665_pt1 | contig 23741 bp, 25 predicted proteins | sample GBSCel85sediment_FD_59106 | JGI IMG/M metagenome (GOLD analysis project Ga0065719, IMG submission 59106) | Hot spring sediment microbial communities from Great Boiling Spring, Nevada - Cellulolytic enrichment CS 85C v3 (version 3) | ecosystem: Environmental > Aquatic > Thermal springs > Hot... | reverse complement strand
CAAGTAGAAAGATAACCAATCCTTGGAAGATTAATGGTAACAACCCCGATACTCCCCGTGAGGGGATTTGCTCCAAAAAGACCTCCTCCCCTTTTCCTCAACTCTCTCTGATCTAAACGAAGTCTGCAACAATTAAAAGATACAAAACCAAGTGAATGGACAAAAAGGTGATTTCTCTCAAGTTCAACATCGTAAAACTCTTTAGGTTCTTTAAATTTTTGGGTTTCAACTTCCTTAACTTTAACTAAACAAATATCGCTATGTTTAATTTTTAAACTTTCTTCTGTATGCGCGTTATATTTTTCCAAAGTAGTTAATCCAATCATTCTTGATTTTTTAAGCCCAGGGACTTTTGTTGTAGAAACTGCCATCCAACCAGGAACCCTTTCAGCTAAAATAGGAGTGTTTATATAACCATTTCCTTCTTTAGTTTTTGATTTCTGATGTTGTAAATAAATTCTCTGGCTTCTTTTTCTTACTCTATAAGTCACAGGTTTTCCTATAAGAGAAAAAAGTAAAACTAAATCTCGAGACAATTCTAAATCGTTCAAATGAATTTCTTTCCTTCTTTCATATCCATCACCTTTGAAATAAAATTCTAAGAAACTTTCAATAACACTTTTAGGGCTATTAAACAAAATTTGGGGCAATCTTCCATATTTTTTAAAACCTGCTCTGTAAAGTTTTCTTGCTATTTCAGTATTATAAACATAAAGATAATAAGTGTTATATCGCGAATCTTGTTTTTCATGAACAGGCAAATTGAACACTTTCTTAATTAAAAATTTAATTTGCTCTAAATTTTCTTTATCTTCAGTTTTAAAAGTAAATTGCATTCCTCTCGGCTTACCAAAATGAGTATATCCTTTTCTACTTTCAAATAAATAATTTCCATCAGCTACGAAGTAACCTAAAATTTTTGCCAAATCTTCATTTAACACCAAATCTTCAATTTTTTGATACTCTTTAGAGAAGATAGATTCATTTCCTTTTTTAAGAGTGAGAAGATAATCTCCTTTTTGAAGATCTTTAGCAAATTTCATTTTAATCCCATCCGGAGTATAAACCGGAACAGGGTGCTTAAAGGAAAATAAAGCACTTTTCCCATCTTCAGTAACAACCTTGACTGCTTTGTCATCTTTTATTTTTAGGAATCTTTTTACTGGCACCCATTCTAATTTTAAAGTCTGAGGATTTAAAGATAAAAGTTCTAAATTCCTCTCTTCTTTACACTCTGCCCATCCTTCTTCATCAAAATCACCCTTTTTATGCTTTTCTACAAGTTCACTGATTGATATTCTTATCACTTTTTTTGAATTTCTAATTAAAACTTCTTCTTCTCCATCTATACACATACTCCTTGCATCTTCTGGATCCATATCTGAATTGACAAAGTTTGCAAAATAAGGTATTCCGTACTTTCTTGTCATCTCCCAAAGAGGTTCATACTCCGGATTATCCCAATCAAAATCTTTCGTTATGTTATAAGTAGGTATGGGGAAGGTAAAAATTCTTCCCTTAGCATCTCCCTCCATCATGAGTTCGCAAAAAGCTCTATTTATCATAGACATCTCTTTATGAAATTCTTCATATACTTCATCCTTGGGTTTCCCTCCTAAGATTACATTGGTATTTGCAAAAAGTTTTGAAGGCTTTAAATCAAAAGTAAGATTAGTAAAAGGCACTTGGAATCCTGTTCTTGTTGGCACATTCATATTAAATAAAAACTCTTGCATACATTGTTTTACTTCTTCATAACTTAACTTGTCATATCTCACAAATGGTGCGAGCAAAGTGTCAAAATTAGAAAATGCTTGTGCACCTGCAGCCTCACCTTGCATTGTGTATAAGAAATTAACTATTTGCCCGAGAGCTGACCTAAAATGTTTTGCAGGCTTACTTTCTACCTTACCAGAAACTCCGCCAAAACCTCTTAATAAAAGATCATATAAATCCCACCCTACACAATAAGGTCCAAGAATTCCAAGATCATGTATATGAAAATCTCCTTCTTTATGAGCTCTTGCAACATCCTCTGGATAAAGCTTCTCTAACCAATAACGAGCGATAATAGAAGAAGACACATGAAAGTTAAGTCCTTGAAGACTAAAACCCATGTTAGAATTNTCTTTTACTCTCCAATCTTCTTCACCCAAATATTCTTCAATTAAGTTTATTCCATCAACTAAAGCCTTCCCAATTTCTCTTGCTTGACGCCTTTTTTCACGATAAAGGATATAAGCTTTAGCAACTTCATGAAAACCCATTTCCATTAAAGTTTTTTCAACTACATCTTGAATGGTTTCTACATGAGGAATGTCTCCTTTCTTAAAATATTGTCTATAAAGATAAAGAGCCACAGCATCAGCAACTCTTTCAGCATCAGCTTTAGTGCCTATATTAGTAGCCTTCATAGCTTTATAAATAGCATTGATAATTCTAAACCTTGAAAAAGGAACCACCTTACCACTTCTTTTTCTAACTAATGGCTCCATATTACCTCCATTTTAATACAATATTTTGTGGTACTTTTGAATTTTTGCTACAAAATATTGTATCAGATTTTTAAAATATGTCAAAAATTAATTTTGGCAAATAATCGGATTAATTATAATTTTTTAAAATTTTATTTTGAGTTATTTTTGAGCTATTTATAATTTTTTGTTTTTTTATTAAATTTTACTTAAAGCTATAAAGATTTTTAACTTGGCAAATTTTTAAAAATACTTGTAAAAAATAAAAAAATGGTTTAACTTTTCAAAAGCTATGTTTGAAAGTTTAAGTGATAGATTAGAGTCAGTTTTTAAAAAATTTAGAGAAAAAGGGAAACTTGATTCTGATGATATAAAAAAAGGATTAAGAGAGGTTCGTTTAGCTTTATTAGAAGCAGATGTAAATTATAAAGTAGTTAAAGATTTTATAAGTCGTGTTGAAAATAGAGCTCTTTCTTCTGAGGTAATTGAAAGCTTAACTCCCTTTCAGCAAATAATAAAAATAGTCTATGAAGAGCTTGTAAAAACTTTAGGAGGAGAAGCAAAAGGATTAGATCTTGGAGGTGTTAAACCAGCCAAAATTCTTTTGGCCGGACTCCAAGGTTCTGGTAAAACTACAACTGCAGCTAAACTTGCAAAATTTTTAAAAAAGAAGGGTCATCATCCTTTACTTGTTTCTGCCGATATTTATCGTCCTGCAGCAATTGAGCAATTGAAAATTCTTGCTCAAAAAGTTGAAGTCCCCTTTTATGAACCAAAGTCTAACGAAAAAGCCGTTAGAAATAGTTAAAAATGCTATAGAAATGGCTAAAGAAAATGGGAGAGACATTGTTATTATTGATACTGCAGGAAGACTTCATATTGATGAAGATTTAATGCAAGAGCTTATAGAACTGAAAAAGACTTTTAATCCTTCAGAAGTTTTACTTGTTGCTGATGCAATGATGGGGCAAGATTCTGTAAATGTAGCTAAAATCTTTAATGAAAGGGTAGGGTTAACAGGTATAATTCTTACCAAAATAGAGGGGGACGCAAGAGGAGGTGCAGCCCTTTCTATAAAAGAGGTTACAGGATGTCCTATCAAATTCTTAGGAACTGGAGAAAAACTTGATGCCTTTGAGGTATTTTATCCAGAAAGACTTGCAGGAAGAATCCTTGGAATGGGAGATATACTTACTCTTATAGAAAAAGCTCAAGAAGCTTTTGATTTAAAGAAGGCTAAAGAATTGGAAAGAAAAATAAAAAAATTAGAGTTTGATCTGGAAGATTTGAGGGAACAGCTTCGACAAATGAGAAAGCTTGGTTCAGTGAAAGATTTACTTGAGTTTTTACCTGGCATAGGGAGAAAATTAAATGAGATAGAATTTGATGAAAAAGAGCTTATAAAAATGGAAGCTATTATAAATTCTATGACTAAAGAAGAAAGAAGAAATCCGAGAATTATAAATGCAAGTAGAAAAAGAAGAATAGCTAAAGGAAGTGGTACTACAGTACAAGATGTAAATAAACTTTTGAGAAGTTATGAAGAAATGTTAAAATTGCTTAAGCAAATGAGAGCCCCTGGTAGATTTCAAAGCATGATAAGAAGACTTATGGGAATGTAATTTAAGATTGCCAAAAATAAAAGAGATGTTAAAATAGAAAAACTTCTAAAAATTATATTTAAGGAGGGGAAGATAAGTGCCTGTAAGAATTAGATTAATGAGATTTGGCAGAAAGAAAAGACCTTTTTACAGAGTTGTTGCTGCTGATTCTCGTGCACCAAGAGATGGCAAATTTTTAGATATTTTAGGTTACTATGACCCTTTAAAAGAACCTTTTGAATTTAAAGTAGATGAAGAGAAAGTAAAAAAATGGCTTGAAAGAGGGGCTGAGCCTACAGAAACAGTAAGAGCCCTTTTAAAAAGGATAGGGATAAAAGTGGATAAAAAGTCCTAAACAAGAGAGCTGAAAGGGGGTCAGGAATGAGTAAACTTAAAGACTTGGTGGAGCATATTGCTAAGGTGTTGGTGGATAATCCAGATGCTGTACAAATTAATGAAATAGAAGGAGAGCAGACCTCTGTAATTGAATTAAAGGTAGCAAAAGAAGATCTTGGAAAGATTATTGGAAAGGAAGGAAGAACAGCAAAGGCTATTAGAACTATTCTTGGAGCTGCTTCAAGTAAGCTTCGTAAAAGGGTAGTATTAGAAATTATTGAATAGTGTTAATACCCGTTGCTAAAGTATTAACTACCCATGGATTAAAAGGAGAGTTAAAAATCTCTCCTTTACTTTCTCATTCAGAAATTTTCTTCAAAATAAAAAAATTTTATCTTCATAAAAATAAAGAAAGTCCTTTAGAAATAGAGAAAATAAGAAAAGGACCAGGTTATAATATCTATCTTGTTAAATTTAAAAATGTAGATTTTGAAGAAGCTCAAACATTAATAAAAAAAATACTCTATATTGATCCTGAAGAACTTCCGGCTTTAGAAGATGACGAATTTTATTATTATCAAATTATTGATTTTGAAGTAAAAGATATTAATAATTTTTCCTGGGGGAAAGTTAAAGAGATAATGCCTATGGGAGAATATGAACTTATCTTAGTTAAAAATGAAAAGGGGGAAGAATTTTATATTCCTTTGGTAGAAGAATATGTAGAAGAGGTGGATTTTAATTCTAAAATTATTCGAGTAAAAGATATAAAAGATCTGGTTGAGAGTCAAAAGATTTAACATTTGTATCTTATGCAATGCAAATAGATGTAATAACCATCTTTCCTGAATATTTTGAATCACCTTTAAAAATTGGTCTTCTTGGTAAGGCTTTAAAAAAGGGGATTATAAAAATAAATCTATATAACCTTCGAGATTTTACTGAAGATAAACATAAGGTAGTTGATGACGAACCATTTGGCGGTGGAGAGGGGATGGTTTTTAAACCTGAGCCTCTTTATAAAGCAATTTCTCATATTAAAAATTTGGACCCCTCAGCTTGGATAATATATCTTTCTCCGCAAGGAGAAGTTTTAAACCAAAAAATAGCTGAAAGGCTTTCTAAAAAGGAACATCTTGTTCTTATATGTGGAAGATATGAGGGAATTGATGAAAGGATAAGGGCCAATTTTATTGATGAAGAGATTTCTATAGGTGATTATGTAGTTTTTGGAGGAGAAGTAGCAAGTTTGGTTCTCATAGAAACTTTAGCAAGACTTATTCCTGGAGTTGTTGGCAAAAAAGACTCAGTTGAAAAAGAATCTTTTTCAACTGGGCTTTTAAAATATCCCTGTTATACTCGCCCAAGAAATTTTATGGGATATGAAGTTCCAGAAATTCTTTTAAGTGGGAATCATGCTGAAATAGAAAGATATAGAAGAAAGCTCTCCTTAGAGATAACCCTTAAAAGAAAACCCTATTTATTTAGGTCAGTAGAGCTTACAGAAGAAGATAGGAAATTTTTAGCAGAACTATTAAAATCTCAACGCCTTTATATTTTTTTAGTTCATTATCCAGTTTTTAATAAAAAAGGGGAAAAGATAGCTTCAGCTATAACTAATCTTGACCTTCACGATTTATCAAGACTTGCAAGGACTTACGGAGTAAAAGGTGTTTTTATTATTCAGCCCTTAGAAGATCAAAGAAAATTGGCAGAAGAATTAATTGAATATTGGTTAAATAAAAAGGGAGCTCAATATAATCCTTTAAGAAAATCAGCTATAGAGCTTGTAAAATTATTTGAAACTTTAGATTCAGCTATTTCAGAAGTAGAAAAAATAGAGGGTGAAAAACCGGTACTTTTAGGGACAGATGCCTCTCCTAAAAGAAGGTATATAAGCTGTGAAGAAGTAAGAAAGATTTTATGGGAAAAACCTGTGGTGTTGGTTTTAGGAACAGCTTGGGGTCTTTGTGATGAGGTGCTTGATAGATGTGATTATTTTTTAGAGCCTATTTGGGGAAGACTTGATCCTTATAATCACCTTTCAGTTCGCTCTGCAGCCTCTATTTTTATTGACAGAATTCTTGGCATTTATAGTTTTTATAAAAAATTTTAAATTTGGAATATTTTAATATTTCTAAAGTGTATTAATTTATAAAATATATAACTATCTTACTTACAAATTGCAGGAGGTATTTATGTCTTATAAGATAGAAATTAAAATAACAGGGATGAGTTGTGAACATTGTGTAAAAAGAGTAAAAGAAGCTTTATCAAAAATTGAAGGGGTAAAAGAGGTATCTGTTGATTTATCTTCATCAAAAGGATACATAATTAGTGAAAAAGAAATACCCCTTAGTCTTTTAAAAGAGGTTTTGGAAAAGGAAGGATATGGAATTAAAGAATAAAACCAAAATTAATGGTAAANTTATGGCAATTTCTATAAGTAAAGAAAAAGGTGTTTCAAAAGAGAATGTCTTGGCAGTAAAGGTATTAGAAGATTTTGGTATAGAGAATGATGCCCATGCTGGAACCTGGCATAGACAGGTAAGCTTTCTTGACCTCAAAACTATTGAAAAGATGAAAAACCTTATTGGAAGGGAGGTTGCCTTCGGTGAGCTTGCTGAAAACATAACTACCGATGCAGACTTAAGCTCAGTTGAAGTGGGAGATNTAATTTCCGCAGGAGAATGTCTATCCGAAGTTACTCAGATTGGTAAAAAATGCCACTACGGATGTGCTATATTCCAAAGGGTTGAGCAGTGTGAAATGCGAACCCATGGTGTATTTACAATAGTTTTAAGGGGTGGTATTTTATGCGTTGGGGATCTTCTCAAAATAATCAAAAAGAAAACTTAATGATGAGTATGTACTACCAGACAAAAAATCAAGATGCATTAGAAATAGCTACGAAGTTTAAAAAATTAAAACTACAAGGATCAGATAAATCTCGATTAAAGAATAATTAAGGAGCTTGAATGGAAAAAAAAGAATATAAAAGATCGTTTATAGTAACAGGGTTAACCTGTATAAATTGTGTTCGAAGAGTAGAAAAAGCTTTAAAAAGTATTGAGGGGGTTAAGTTTGCTTCGGTAAATTTAGCTACCTCAACTGGATTTATAATTTCAGAAAGAGAAATTACTTTTAAGGAGATTGAAGAGGCTGTTAAGTCTGCAGGTTATGGAGTTTCAGAAGAGAAATTAGAAGATATAGAAAAAAAGCGGTATTCACAAAATAAAAAGAACTTAATCATTGCTTGGTTTTTTACAGGTCCTTTAATCATTTTAATGAGTTTGCATATGTTTTCTCATCATAAAATTCCTTATTTTTCCTTTTTAGAGGCTTTGTTAGGTGGTGCAGTTATTTTTTATGCAGGAAAAAGTACTTTAAGAAGTGCTTACATAGCTCTTACTCATAAGCATTCTAATATGGATGTTCTTGTGTCTATAGGAGCTCTTGTATCTTGGATAACTTCAATTTTAGAGATCCTAAGATTTCCTATAATGTCTTTTGGTGCTTTAGGTGCCATGATAATGGCATTTCATATTACAGGAAGGTTTATTGAAACCTACATTCGGGATAGAGCTGCTAAAGAATTAAAGGATCTTCTAAAATTACAAGCTAAAGAAGTAAGAATTTTAGAGGGGGAAAGTGAAATATATATTCCTATTAAGGCAGTTAAAAAGGATTCTATAGCGGTAGTTAAACCTGGAGAAAAAATTCCTATTGATGGAATTATAATTGAGGGTAAATCTCTTATAGATGAATCCACAATTACTGGAGAACCTATTCCTGTTTTAAAGAAAGAAGGAGATGAAGTTATAGGTGGGGCTTTTAATTTATCAGGACCTTTAAAGATAAAAATTACTCAGGTAGGAGAAGATACTTATCTTTCAAAAATGATCAAATTAATTTTGGAAGCTCAGGGGACAAAAGTTCCTATCCAAGCTTTTGCAGATAAAATTACTAATACATTTGTGCCTTTAGTGATAGTTTTATCTATTTTGTCTGCAACCTTTTGGTATTTTAATTTTTATAAACTTTATCCTTATTTAGAAAAAATTAAAAATTTTTTACCATGGATAATCTTAACTCATAATTCCTTATCTTTTTCTGTTTTTGTTTTTATTTCTACTTTAATTATTGCGTGTCCTTGTGCACTTGGATTAGCAACCCCTATGGCACTTATAAAAGCTACTGGATTGGCAGGAAAAAAGGGACTTTTGATAAAAAATGCAGAGGTTATTCAAACCTCAAAAGAACTTAAAGTAATTCTTACTGACAAAACAGGAACATTAACAGAAGGAAATCCAAAGGTAGTTGAACACAATTTAAGTGAAGAACTTCTTAAAATAGTTGCAAGCATTGAAAAAAATTCTCATCATCCTTTAGCTAATGCAATAAGTAAACTCACAGAAAATTATTTAGAAATAGAAAAAATAGAAGAAATTGCAGGAGAGGGGATAAAAGGGGTTTACAAAGGTAAAGAATATTTCATTGGGAAACCAAAAGAGGATAAAATTTATGAATCCCTTTTAAAAGATGGAAAAATAATTATAGAAGTAAGAGAAAATAATAAGATTTTAGGTTATTTAGCTATAGAAGACCCTATAAGAGAAGATTCTTATAAAGCTATTCAAAAATTAAAATTTATGGGAATAAAAATAGTTATGGTAACAGGAGACAATTATGAAACTGCAAATTTTGTTGCCAAAAAACTTGGTATAGAGGAAGTCTTTGCTCGCATAAAACCTGACGAAAAGCTTAATATAGTTAGAAAATATCAAGGTTTAGAGAATAAAGTAGCTTTCATAGGTGATGGAATAAATGATGCACCAGCTTTAAAAGGAGCAGATATAGGGATAGCTATAGGTTCAGGAACAGATCTTGCTATAGAAAGTGCAGATATAATAATTATTAAAGGAGGAATTTCAAAAGTGGTTGATATGGTTATCCTTTCTCAAAAAACCTTCTCTATAATAAAACAAAATTTATTTTGGGCATTTTTTTATAATTTAATAGCTATACCCATTGCTATGATGGGATTTTTAAACCCGCTCATAGCTGAGATAGCTATGATTTTTAGTTCTATAAATGTTACTTTAAATTCTTTAAGAATAAAGGTTCTTTAAGAATAAAAATGGCATGTTATAGTTTAAAAAGTGCGAACTTAAAATTATTGAAATAGCAGGAGGGAGAAATGAGGAAAATTAAAAAAGTTCTTATTGCTAATAGAGGGGTTCCAGCTGTAAGAATTATGAATACCTGTAGAGATAAAAGAATAAAAACAGTTGCTATTTATAGCACACCTGATAGACTTTCCTACCATGTATTTTTAGCAGATGAAGCAGTCCATATTGGAGAAGGTCCTCCTCAGGAATCTTATCTAAATATGGAAAAAATTATTAAAGCAGCTTTAGAAAGAGGTTGTGATGCTATTCATCCAGGATGGGGTTTTTTAGCAGAAAATCCAGATTTTGCAGAAATGGTTGAGTCAGCTGGTCTTATTTGGGTGGGACCTCCTGCAGAGGTAATTCGTTTAATGGGAGATAAAATTAGAGCAAAAAAAATTGCTCAAAGAGCTAATATTCCAACAATTCCAGCATTATTGAAAGTAAACACAGTAGAAGATATTCTTAAATGGATGGAGGAAGAAGAAATTGAATTTCCTATAATGATTAAAGCAGCTGCAGGTGGCGGTGGGAAAGGAATGGTAAGGGTTGATAGAAAAGAGGCACTTCCTTTATCTCTTGAAAAGGCTAAATCTGAAGCCAAAAAAGCTTTCGGAGACGATACCGTTTTTGTAGAAAAATATATTCAAGGACGGAAGACATATTGAAGTTCAAATATGTGGAGATAAATATGGGAAAATAGTTCATCTTTATGAAAGAGAATGTACTATTCAGAGAAGGAATCAAAAAATTTTAGAAGAGGCTCCCTCTCCAAGCATTAATGACGATTTAAGACAAGAAATATGCTTTACTGCTATAAGGTTTATGAGAGAAATTGGCTATTCCTCTGTCGGGACAGTAGAATTTTTGTTTGATCCTAAAACTAAAAAATTTTACTTTTTAGAAGTTAACACAAGACTTCAAGTAGAACATGGAATAACAGAACTTGCAACAGGACTTGATATAGTAGGTCTTATGTTTGATATTGCAGAGGGTAAAAGACTTCCTTTTTCTCAGGAAGATATCGTTCCTAACAGACATGCTATTGAAGTAAGAATTAATGCAGAAGACCCCAAAAATTTTAATCCTTCCTTTGGAACTATTACCAGACTTGAAATTCCACAAGGACCAGGCATAAGAGTATCTTCTGGAGTTTATGAGGGAGCAGAAGTTCCACCTTATTATGATTCTCTTATAATGCTTGTCATGTCTGCAGGAGCAGATAGAAACGAAGCAATAAGAGTTATGGATAGAGCATTAAGTAGAGGATTGAGAGTGGAAGGAATTAAAACTACAGCCCCTTTACTTCTAAGTATTATCAGACACCCAGAATTTATTAAAGGAAATTTTTCAACCAGATTTATTGAGGAACATTATGAAGAGTTACTTTCTATGTTTAAAGAAAAAACTCCTGATGATGAAGTATTAAAGATAGCTCAATATATAGCTGAAATATCAGCTCTCGGACCTCAGAGTTGGATGTAAGAAAAGAAGGAGGTGAAGCATGAGTTATATATTTGTAAAACCAGGAATGAGCCCAAAGGAAATAGTTAAAAAAGTAAGAGAACTTCCAGGAGTATGTTTTGTTTCTGTAGGTATGAGAGACGCAGGGCAATCAGATTATAAAAATCGTTTAAGAATGTACGATCTTAAAACTTTAGCTCCTTATTATAATGAAATGGGACTTTTTGCAGCAGAATGTCATGGTGGAGCAAGATGGCATGTTGGAATAATGAATAGGAGAGAGAGTCCCTTTGAAGAAATAGAAATTTTAAGAAAGCTTATGCCTAATGTTTTACTTCAAACACTTATTCGTGAAACTAATATGTGGGGGTATCGTCCTTATCCTAAAAATATAATTGAATATGTAGTTGAAAGAGTAGATATTGATGTGTGGAGATGTTTTTCTTTTCTCAATGATGTTAGAAATATGAGAACAGTTGCAGAAGTGGTTATGAAAAGGGGTAAACTTTTTGAACCAGCAATTTCTTATACTGTTGCTCCATGGTTTGATACTAAATATTATATGAAAGTGGTAGATGAAATTGTTGCTCTTTGCGGAGGTACAGATGAAATAATCTTATGTATTAAAGATATGGCAGGTGTTGGTACAGTTACTTCTATAACAGAATTGATAGATGCTATAAAACAAAAGTATCCAGATTTAGTGATTAATTATCATAGACACATTACAGATGGACTTGCAATGCCAGTTTTACTTGCAGCAGCTAAAGCAGGAGCAAAAATCCTTGATGTAGAGGAAGATACCTTAGTAAGATTTTATGGTCATCCGCCAATTTTAGGAGTAGAAGCTTTGTTAAGAGAGCATGGTATTCCGGTCAATTTAAATAGAAAAGTAGCAGAAAAGGCTGTAGAAAAAGTAAGGGAGTGGATAAGAGATTATGAATGGGCAGAATCACCTTTTAAAGGATTTGATCACATGGTAACTAAACATAAAATGCCTGGAGGGGCTTTCCCAAGTTCATTTGAACAAGCTGAAAAAGGAGGATTTTTACATTATATGCCTTATATTTTAAGAGTAATGTCTCTCTATAATCAAATTGTAAAATATTTTGATGTAACCCCAGGTTCACAAATTACTTGGGTAACCTGTTGTGGTATAGTAAATAGATACGCTAAGGAAGCTGGAGAAGAAGGGGTAAAACATGTAATAAGACTTCTTGAAAAATTTGTAGAAGAAAAAAATCAAGATTTTTCTGCTATGGAACCAGAAGAACAAGAAGAATTATTACAATTGTTTAGAAATGCTCCTGGTGATTTTAAAAATTTAATTCTTGGACATTATGGTAAACTTCCTGTAGGTTGGCCTGATGAATGGGTTTATAAAAGCACCTTCGGAGATGAATGGCAGGAAAAAATTAAAGAAAGAAAAGAAACATCACCCTTAGAGGCAATTCCAGATGAAAATTTAGATGCTTTAAGAAAACAACTTGAAATTGAGCTTGGAAGACCAGCTACAGAGGAAGAATTTATCCTTTATTTAATGCATCCAAAAGATGCTATTGATTTTATTAAATTTAGAGAAAAATATGGAGACGCACCATTAGTTTTACCTACTAAGGTTTGGAGAGAGGGGCTCAAAAAACCAGGAGATAAAGTAGAATTTGAATATGAAGGAAAACCTTACTGTATTGAACTTGTTTCTATAGGTGCAGAAANCGANGGNGTTATTCATGTAGTTTTAAAGGTAAATAATAAAACAAGAGTTTTTGAGGTGAAAACACCGAAAGCCAAAAAAGAAGAAATTAGAAAAGCAGTTAAACCAAATGAAATAGGAGCTCCTATTAGTGGAACTGTATGGAGAATAGGGAATCCAAAAAGAGGAGCTCTTAAGCCAGGAGATATTGTGCATAAAGGTGAAGAAATTGCTAATTTAGAATCTATGAAAATGGAAAATCCCATCATTGCACCCTTTGATGCTCAAATAGTAGAAATCTGTGTTAAGCTNAATCAGAGGGTAGAAGAAGGACAACTTCTTTTTGTATTACAACCTATTGAGACTGCAAAAATTGAAGAGCCTGAAGTTAGAATAGAAAACTTACCCCATTAAAAATTGCAGGAGGTATAAAGAATGAAAATTTTTAAATTACTTACAGTTGTTATTCTATTTGTGATAATGTTTTTTTATAATGCCGTAGCAGAAGAATATGCTACTGAGGTAAAAGAAAGAACCTTAATTCTTCCTCATTGTAATAAGCCAATAGGTGTTGTAGCTGCCAAAAGTTTTAAATGTAAAGCTGCAGCTTGTCAAGGAGGAAAAATTGTTTTCGGGAGAGATTTTGTAATTGAAACAACTCCTCAAGCTTTGGGAGATGGTCTTGCTGATATGTTAGTTACTGCTCTTGCAAATACAGGGTGTTTTAAAGTCGTTGAGAGAGAGGTTTTAGAAGAAGTAAAACAAGAACTTGAACTAATGGGGGTTACTCCCAAACAAACTTTAAAGGCTGCAGATTTTATTATAACAGGCGCAGTAACTGCTTTGGAGTTAAATGCTTCAGGAGCAAGTGGTGGAGGATTAATTATTCCTCTTCCTTGGAAATTTGGAGGAGGGTTAAAACTTGGAAAAGCAAAAGCTCACATAGCTCTTGATATGAGAATAATTAGGGTTAAAGATGCTGAGATAATTTCCGCTAAAACAGTAGAGGGAAAGTCAGAAAGATGGAAATTTGGAGTTGCAGCAGGTGGTCTTTTTGGAAGTACAGTAGGTGGTGGTTGGTTTGAAGCAGTTAAAAATACACCCTTAGAAGAGGCAACTAGAGACCTTATAGCTCAAGCAGTAACCTTAATTGTAAATGAATTAAAATCACAAGCTCCTAATGTAATTATTGAACAAAGAGAAATAAAAGGTGAATAGGAATTATTTAAATTTTTAAAAACTTGACAAATTAAAAATTTGTCATAAAGTTAAGGTGCTTTATTAAAAACAGGAGGAAAAGTTATGTCCTCTATTTTTACTACCCAAACCCCTTGGGTAAAAAAAGAGGAAGTTAAAAGAGAATGGTATATAGTTGATGCCAAAGATAAAATATTAGGAAGACTTGCTTCAAAATTAGCTTATATATTGCAAGGAAAACACCGCCCAGATTATACTCCTCATGTAGACCAAGCTGACTTTATAGTAGTAATTAATGCTGAAAAAGTAAAACTTACAGGAAAAAAGCTTGATCAAAAAGTTTATTGGCGCCATTCTGGATATATAGGAGGTCTTAAATTGGAAACTGCTCGTAGACTTTTAGAAAGAAAACCAGAACAATTAATTTATTTAGCAGTAAAAAGAATGCTTCCAAGAAATAGGATGAGAAAAAAACTTTTAAAAANNCTTAAAATATATGCAGGAGAAAGTCATCCTCATATAGCTCAAAATCCTAAACCTTTAGAAATTTAGGGAGGTGGGCAATAAATGGAAAAAATTTATGCTACTGGAAAAAGAAAAACGGCAGTAGCAAGAGTTTGGATATCTCCTGGAAATGGAGAGGTAATTGTAAATGATAAACCCTATAAAGAATATTTTTATGATCATATTGTAGCTGAAGATGTTATTTTTGCTCCCTTCAGAATTTGTAATCTTCTTGGGAAATTTAATGTAAAATGCACAGTTGAAGGTGGAGGAAAATCAGCCCAAGCTGAAGCTATAAGACATGGAATTGCTAAAGCCTTAGTTTCCTATATACCTGATTTAAAACCTATTCTTAAAAAAGCTGGATTTCTTACTCGTGATCCTCGAGAAAAAGAGAGAAAGAAATACGGACTTAGAGGAGCAAGAAGAGGACAACAATACTCTAAACGTTAAATTTTTTGTGGTCAAAGTAGCTATCATCGGAGCAACTGGATATACAGGTTTAGAATTAATTAGACTTGCTGAAAATCATCCTTATCTTGATATTTCACTAATTACTTCAAGAGAAAGNGCAGGTAAAAGTTTAAAAGAAGTTTTTAACTGGAGTGGGAAGTATGCTAATTTAATATTTAAAGAGCCAATTATTGAAAAAATTACAAATGAAGTAGAATTAGCATTTTTATGTGTTCCTTCTGGAGAAGCACAAAAATTTGTCAATGTCTTTCTTGAAAAAAGAATAAAAGTTATAGACTTTTCAGCAGACTTTAGATTTAAAGATGTTCAAGTGTATGAAGATACTTATAATATAAAACATAATTATCCTAAGCTTTGCGAAAAAGCGGTATACGGACTAACTGAAATTTTTAGAGAAGAAATAAAAAAGGCTGACCTTGTTGCTAATCCAGGATGCTATCCAACCTCAGTTTTATTACCTTTAATTCCTTTAATAAAAAATGAGCTCATAGAAAAAGAGCCTATCATTATTGATTCTAAAAGTGGAACTTCAGGAGCAGGAAGAAANTCAGAAAATTATTATAGTTTTTGTGAAGTTAATGAGGATTTTAAAGCTTATAAAATTGCTTCCCATAGACACACTCCAGAAATAGAAGAAAAACTCAGTTTATTTGCCGGTAAAAAAATTAAAAGTGTATTTACTCCCCATCTTTTACCTCTAAATAGAGGCATTTTTTCTACTATTTATGTAAAATTTAAAACTAAAATAGAAGAGATTCATAAGTTTTTAAAAGAATTTTACAAAGAAAGCCCCTTTATTGAAGTAGTTCCTTTGGGAGAGATTCCAAGAATTGCAGAAGTAAAAGGTACTAATCTTTGTAAAATAGGTATTTTTGAGGACAAAAAAAGAGAATGGGGGATAATTGTTTCAGTGATAGATAATCTTATAAAAGGAGCAAGTGGACAGGCAATTCAAAATTTTAATCTTATGTTTGGATTTCCTGAAGATACAGGTCTTCCTAAAACACCTTTATTTGTATAAAAAGCTTTTAAAATAAAAAACCATGTCTGAAATTAATATTAGAAATATTCGGATATTTATAGCTTATGACGGAACAAATTATTTAGGTTGGCAAGTTCAGCCAAAAGGACCTACTATCCAAGGAATAATCCAGGAAGCCCTTTCCAAAATTTTAGGACATAAAGTAAAACTTAAATCTGCAGGGCGAACAGATACAGGAGTGCATGCACTTTATCAGGTAGCACATTTTTTAACTACCTCTAATAGACCTCTGGAGGTCATTTTTAGAGCAGTTAATGCTATGTTGCCTAAGGATATAGTGGTTTGGAAGTTGGAAGAAGTGGATCTTAAGTTTCATTCACANAGAGAAGCACTTAAAAAAACTTATGTTTATTATATTTACAATTATCCCATAAGAAATCCTTTAGTAAGACTTTATTCTTGGTGGGTCCCTGAGAAACTCAATTTATCCGCAATGAAAGCTTGTTTACCTTTAATAATAGGGGAAAAAGATTTTGCAAGTTTTAGAAAATCAGGAACTGATATAAAAACTACAGTCAGAACTATTTATGATGCCAAATTTAAAAGGGTTCCTGGGAAAAAACATATGATAGCTTTTGAAATAATTGGTAGAGGATTTATGAGATATATGGTAAGAAATTTAGTTGGTGCTTTGGTTGAGGTAGGTAAAGGAAATCTTACGATAGAAGATTTTCAAAAAATTTTAGAAGCAAAGGATAGAAGCCTTGCTCCACCTCCTGCTCCGCCTCAAGGATTGATTTTAAAAAAAATAGAATATCCAAAAATTAAGATTATAGATAGTTATCCCAAATTTAAGGTAGATTTATAAATAAAGGCTTTATTTTTTAGAAAAAAATTTTATACTTTTTTAAATTTAAATAAATTGTGGGAGAGTTTAAATGGATTTAGTAAGCAAAAAAAGAAGCACTTTAGAGACAGAAATTGATATAAAATTAGATTTAAGCGGAAAAAATTTAGAAAAAAGCATTATTAATACAGGAATAGGGTTTTTAGATCATATGCTTGAGCTTTTTTCTTTTCATTCTGGTATTAAACTTCAAATAAAAGCAAAGGGTGATTTGAAAATAGATTTGCATCATACTGTTGAAGATATAGGAATTACTTTAGGAGAAGCTTTAGATGAAGCCCTTTCTGATAGAAAAGGGATTGCTCGCTATGGAGAAGCAACTATCCCAATGGAAGAAGCTTTAAGTCAAGTAGTAATAGATCTTGCCAAAAGACCTTATTTTTATTATGAAGTTAATTTTCCTACTGAGAAAATAGGAAATTTTGATACAGAACTTCTTGAGGAATTTTTAAGGGCTTTAGCTATCAATGGAAAATTTACCTTACATGTAAGAAATTTTTATGGAAAAAATACTCATCACATTGCAGAAAGTATTTTTAAGGCTTTAGCCTATGCGCTAAAAAAAGCCATTAAACCAGCAGAAGTAGACATACTTTCTACAAAAGGCACTCTTTAATAAGATTTAAATTATTTCTATATTTCTTTCTTTAAGAAAAACCTTCCAGCTTTCAGGTAAAAATTTAGAGGAAAATTTTAGATTATATTTGATTAAAGGATAAACTAAGGCTTTATTCAAAACTTTTTGAGTAGAAGGAGAAGGTATAACTAAAATCATATAAAAAATAGTTATAAAAAGCATACCCTTTATAAATCCTAAGATAGCACCTAAAATATAGTCTGCAGCAGTTAAATTTAATTTTCCTAAAATACTAAGAATAATAAATCCTAATATTACAAAACTAAAGTAAATTAATAAAAAGGCTACAATAAAGCTTAATACAGGTAGCACTTTTGGATGGGAAGTGGTGAGAGCTCCTACATAAGGACCAATTTTTAGGGAAAGCCATCCAGAATAAAGAAAAGCAACTATCATTCCTATAAAAGAAAAGATAACTCTTACAAAGCCAGATAAAAACCCTCTTATAACAAAATAAGCTAAAAATCCTAAGGCAAAATAATCAAACCATATCATGTTATTCTACATACCAAAAAGTTTCTGTTCTTGTATCTTTTAAAATTATACCTAAATTTTTTAATTCGTCTCTAATTTTATCAGCTAAAATAAAATTTTTTTCTTTTCTTGCAGATTCTCTTTTTTTCACAAGGGCTTCTATTTCCTCTAAGTCTTTTTTGATAGCATTAAGTTTTCTTTTTCTTTCTGTATTCCAAAATTCATCAGGTTCTCTTTCTCCAATCCCTAATATTCTTCCAGAAAGATCTTTTATCTTTTTTTCAATTTTTTCTAATAGGAGAACCTCTTCTGTAGTTAGATTGGGGGTTTTGGTTATAAAATTATAAATTTCATTTTCAAAACTAAATAAATGTCCCAAAGCTAAGGCAGTATTAAAATCATCAAGAAGTGCAGAAATAAAATTGTTTTCAAAATCCTTTAATCCTTTTTCTAATTTTCTTGCTTTTTCAGAAAGAAGCCCTTCTTTTAAAGGTTGAGCTTTTTTAAGCCAATATAAAGTTTCATAGAAGCGATAAATTGCTTTTTCCATGTTTTTTATATTTTCTTCTCTATAATCTAAGGGACTTCTATAATGAGTTGAAAGAAGAAAAGCCTTTATTACTTCTGGATGAAAAGTTTTTAAAAGATATTCCATAGTTACATAATTTTCGAGGCTTTTAGACTATTTTTTCGCCTTTAACAGTAATAAGACCGTGATGAATAAAATATCTTGCAAATTGTTTTTCAGTTGCTCCTTCACTTTGTGCGATTTCATTTTCATGATGGGGAAAGATAAGATCAAGTCCTCCTCCATGAATATCTATGGTTTCTCCTAAATATTTAAGAGCCATTGCTGAACATTCTATATGCCAGCCAGGACGACCTTTCCCCCAAGGGCTTTCCCAAAAGGGTTCTCCAGGTTTTGCTGATTTCCATAAAGCAAAGTCCAAAGGATTTTTTTTCTTTTCAGAAACTTCAATTCTTACCCCTGCAATTAATTCCTCAATTTTTCTTCCAGAAAGTTTTCCATAAGAAGGAAACTTAGCTACCTCAAAATATACATCTCCATTACTTTGATAAGCAAGCCCCTTTTCTATGAGTTTTTCTATTAAATTTATAATCTCTGGTATATGTTCTGAAGCTTTTGGCTCGTAAGTAGGTTTTAAAAGTCCTAAAGCTTGAGTAACCTTTTCATATTCTTCTATATACTTTTGAGTTAATTCTTTCCAAGGTATACCTTCTTTATTTGAACGATTTATGATTTTGTCATCAATATCAGTTATATTTCTTACATATATTACTTCATATCCAAGGTACTTAAGCAATCTATAAAATACATCAAATATTACAGCTGGATCTCGCATGTCCAAGATGAGAAGAATCATAAGCAGTTATTCCACAAACATACATAGTAACCTTAGGAGGATTTAAAGGAATAAAATCTTCTATTTTTTTAGTTAGGGAATTATAAATTCTTAAGGTTTTGAAATTTTCCATTTTTAATCAAAAAGTTTTTCAAAAAGTTCGTAAGCAGAAGATTTTAACTTGCTTTTCCATTCAAAAACAGGTACCCTCTTTAACTCATATTCTAAAAGAGTAGTATCTTGAGGAAGAAAACCTAAAAATTTTATTTCTTTTTTTTCTATTATTTCTTTGGNATATTTTTCAAGTTCATTTTTTTGGTCTTCTAGGCATAAGTTTACTACTAACCATATATTTTCTGCTTTAATTTTTAGATTTTTAATTAAATCTACAATTCTTCCAGCTGTAAAGATACCTCTTATACTTGCATCTGAAACTATTATAAGATGTTCCATTTCTATAAGGTTAAGCCTTGAAATATGTTCCATTCCAGCTTCATTATCTATTACTATATAAGAATAGGCACGCATAAGTTTTTCTAAAGCAGTTGAGAGAAAACTATGCACAGGACAATAGCATCCCGAAGTTTCTGGATAACCCATTACTAAAAGATCAAAATATTTATTTTCTGCAAGAATTTGATGAACCTTCATTTCTGTATATTCATAACGAGACATAAAATCTGGCACCTCACTCTTTAACAGGCTTTCTCTTATTTCACTAAGGGTAGTTTTTACCTTTATACCTAAAAGTTCATTAAGATTGAAATTAGGATCTGCATCTACAGCAAGTATTGGGACCTTATTTTTATGAATTAAGAAATCAATTAAAATTGCAGATAAAGTAGTTTTTCCAGTACCTCCCTTACCTACGAAAGAAAATCTAATAGGCATAAGGATTTAGTTTCCCTTTTTGTCAAGAAAAAGTTTATAGGTATAAGAATCTATTAAAGCTTGACAGCTTGCCTCTAAAATATCTGTAGATACACCTACTGTTCCCCATTTTTTGTCTTTACTTCTGGAGATAATAAGAACCCTTACTTTAGAAGCGGTTCCTGGAAGACCAGGTAAAACTCTTACTTTATAATCTTCTAATTCCATTTCTTTCACTTGAGGATAAAATCTTTCTAAAGCTTTTCTTAAAGCATTATCAAGGGCATTAACAGGTCCGTTTCCTAAAGCTGCAGTATGTTCAACTTCTCCCACTCCTGGAGGAACTCTTACTAAAACTGTTGCCTCTGCTTTTGGAAAGTGTTGATCTATTTTTAAATCAAAAACTTTATAGCTTAAAAGTTCAAAATATTGTTTTGGTTCTCCCATCAATCTATAAATGAGAAGTTCTAAGGATGCCTCAGCAGCTTCAAATTCATACCCCTCAGCCTCTAAGTTTTTGATCTCTTCAACTATTTTGTTTAGAAGAGGACTGTCCATTTTAAGATCAATCCCAAATTCTCTTGCTTTATAAATGATATTGCTTTTCCCTGAAAGTTCTGAAACTAAAACTCTTCTTACATTGCCTACTGCTAAAGGATCTATATGTTCGTAAGTTCTTGGTGATTTAAGAACTGCAGATACATGGACTCCGCCTTTATGAGCAAAAGCTGATCTTCCTACAAAAGGAAGACGTGAAGGATGAGGAAGATTTGCTATCTCAAAAACATATTTAGAAACCTCAGTTAATTTATGTAAATTTTCTGCACAACTACAATGATATCCCATTTTTAAAACAAGATTCGGAATAATAGAACAAAGATTCGCATTTCCACATCTTTCACCAATACCATTTATGGTTCCCTGAACTTGGACAGCACCTAATCTAACAGCTTCTAAACTATTTACTACTGCACATTCGGAATCATTATGAGCATGGATTCCAAAATTAAAACCCCTTCCTAATCTCTTCTTAACTTCTTTTATAATTTCTACCATCTCAAAAGGAAGAGTTCCTCCATTAGTGTCACAAAGGATAATACAGTCTGCACCAGCAGATTTTGCTCTTTTTATGGTTTCTATAGCATAATCTGGATCCTCCTTAAATCCATCAAAAAAGTGTTCTGCATCATAAAAAACCTTTTTAACATTTGCTTTTAAAAATCTTACTGAATTTGAAATAATTTCTAAATTGGTTTCTAAATCAACTTTTAGAGCCTCTTTCACATGAACAGTCCAAGATTTCCCAAAGATAGTAACTACAGGAGTTTTAGCAAGTAGAAGCTGTTTTAAATTTTCATCTGTTTCTGGATTTTTTTTAGGATGGTGGGTGCTTCCAAAAGCAACGATTTTTGCATGCTTTAAATTGTAATTTCTAATTTCTCTAAAAAATTGTAAATCCTTTGGGTTTGAACCAGGCCAACCCCCTTCAATATAATCTATCTTAAATTCATCTAATTTTAAAGCGATTCTTATTTTATCTTCTAAGGAAAAATTAACTTCTTCTGCTTGTGCTCCATCTCTTAAAGTAGTATCGTAAATTTCTATTTTTCTTTTAGCCATTATCCGATTTTTTCCTCCTTAACAAAAAGTTCCTCTCCTAAATTAAAAGCTTCATGTAAAGCTCTTACAGCTAATTCAGTATATTTTTCATCTATTACACAAGAAATTTTTATCTCAGAAGTAGAGATCATCATAATATTTATACCATGTTTTGCAAGGGTTTCAAACATCTTAGTTGCAACTCCATAATGAGTTCTCATTCCTGCACCAACTATAGAAACTTTTGCTATTTTATCATCTCCTTCAACCCTTTCAGCATTTAGTTCCTTAGCAACCTTTTCAATAATTTCCAAAGCTTGCTTATAATCTGTTCTTGGGACAGTAAAAGTGATATCTGCTTTTCCATCTGGATGAGAGGTTTGTATAATCATATCTACGATAATTCCTTTTTCTGCAATAGGTCTAAAAATTTTAGCAGCAACTCCGGGTCTATCTGGGACCCCATAAATACTTATTCGTGCCTCATTTCTACTATAAGTAATTCCTGAAACAACTACTTTTTCCATTTCTTCATCCTCCTCAATTATTAAAGTCCCTTCTGCATCAGTAAAACTTGATCTCACAACAAGTGGCACCTTGTAAATCATAGCAAGTTCGACAGATCTCATTTCTAAAACTTTAGCACCACTACTTGCCATCTCTAACATTTCTTCATAAGAAATTTTCTTTAACTTTTTAGCATTACTTACAATTCTGGGATCAGCAGTAAAAACACCTTCCACATCTGTATAAATTTCGCAAAGATCAGCTCCTAAAGCTGCAGCAAGTGCAACTGCAGTAGTATCAGAACCTCCTCTACCTAAGGTAGTAATATCACCTGTTTCTGTAACTCCCTGAAATCCTGCAACAATTACAATATATCCCTTTGAAAGGTAGTCTCTTATTTTTTCTGTTTTTATTTCTTTAATTTTAGCTTTTGTATAAAGTTCAGTAGTATAGATAGGAACTTGATAACCTAATAAAGCGACAGCAGGATAACCGAAGCTGTGAAGCATTATAGAAAGAAGAGCGGAACTTACCTGTTCACCAGTAGAAATAAGAAGATCAAGCTCTCTTAAAGGTGGATTTTCCATTATTTGTTTAGCTAAATTTATAAGTCTATCAGTTTCTCCAGCCATTGCAGAAACAACTACCACCAAATCATGTCCTTGTTTTTTATAGTTAATAATTCTTTCAGCTACAGCTCTTATCCTTTCTAAATTAGCAACCGAAGTCCCACCATATTTTTGTACTATTAACATGGTCTACCTCTTTTTACCCCAAATAGGATCTTCTCCAAATCTATTTAACCACCAATCTTTTGGATCCAAATCAATTTCTTTAGCTTCTAAATCAATTAAATAATTATCGCAATATTCCATAAGAATTTCATAGGCATAATTAAGCTTCTTTATTAATTCTTCACTTCCTCCATGATCGGGATGATACTCTTTTGCTAATTTTCTGTAATTTTCAATAATTTCCTTTCTAGTAGTTTTTTTGGGAAGTTTTAAAATTTTTCTTGCTTCTTCAATTTCTTCCCATTTACTTTTAGTAAACATTCTTAAAATTTTATAATAGTTTTTTTAAAAAAACAAGAAAAAGAGAAGAAAAATTTAATAAATTAAGGGCAAAAACAGGGATAATACCATAATGGATACCAATAGGGACACCACCAGAAATAGTGTGGATAGGTTTCTACTTGAACTCTAAATTCTTCTTTCCAAAGATGAAAGGCTTTTCCTTCAAGAACTGGAAATTTATAAGATTTTTCTCCGATTTTTCCATCTCTTAATTCTTTTAAAACTCCAGCAACGGTAATCAGTTTTCCAGGGGTATAAATAGCACAGTCTAAAAATTTAGGAGTTTCAACTAAAAATCTACCCTCAGATGAAGTATCAGCTTGTGGTTTTCCTTCTAAATCTAAAGGAAATTGAACTATTTCTAAGAGAGTAATATCTTCTTTATTAAAACAGCTTACAATTCTTCCACCC
>Ga0065719_102708_pt1 | contig 23774 bp, 27 predicted proteins | sample GBSCel85sediment_FD_59106 | JGI IMG/M metagenome (GOLD analysis project Ga0065719, IMG submission 59106) | Hot spring sediment microbial communities from Great Boiling Spring, Nevada - Cellulolytic enrichment CS 85C v3 (version 3) | ecosystem: Environmental > Aquatic > Thermal springs > Hot... | reverse complement strand
CTGTTCTTTATTACCTCATAAACTCCCGGAAGAGGTTTTGCCTTTCCGTAATTTCTGTCAGTTATTATTCCTGCATCGCATCCTGTCAAGGCTACCGAATCTACACCCAAAGATAGGAGGGATGCTGAGAAAATAGGCGCCAGCAATCTTTCACCAAATGAAACGATGTAATCCTCGCTCCTCTTTGTCAGCTCGCCAAGATATGTTATTCCAAGAAGGACTTTTTCCAGCTCGTCAAAAAGCTTTTCAAGCGCATTTATAACCTTGTTTTTTATGTCCTCACTGAGAACCGCTTTTTCCACGGCTTCATAGTGCTTTTTCATCATTTCGGCAACGAAAAGCTTTACAAAACCAGCAGATGCTTCAGAACTGCACTTCTTTGCAGCGTTTATGAGCGAATCTGTAACGCCAGACATCGCCGAAACGACCACGACTATTTCATTGTTGTTCGCAAATTTCTTCACTAGATTTGCGCTGTGCAGTATGGCATCTCCATCCTTAACGCTGGCACCGCCAAACTTCATTACGATTCTCACACTGCAAAAAAAAGGGCTAGGAATATAAAGTTATGGGCAGTTGAAGGTTGCAGAGAGTTGTTTAAAAAAAGTTTTAAATCTCTGGGACATCTATACACATGCTCGAAATAAATGGAGTCCCAGTTGAGGACACTTATTGCGAAGCCTTTGACGGAATATATTCGAGATTTATAGTGACCGCGAAACACAAATGGCTTTTGGAAAAAGCAGCGATTTCTGCAACAGCATTGCCTTCGACTGTTTTTGGTGAATCAGAAGGAGGAATAGAGAGATGGTTGTCCCCGAGTGAGACGCCAGACGGAAGAGTTGGTGCAGTATGCCAGGTATGGGTTCAGAAGACGAAGAAGTTCATGGATGTTCTGATGAGGGAGATGAGCAAGAGGATAAGGCAGGGAATTCTTGTCGTTCCGACTACCAGAGTTTTCAATGCAACTGAAAGCGAAACGAAGTTCGATGCGGAGATAAACGTTGGCAGATGCGGAGATGGATATGAATGGGAAGAGGAAAGATGGGGAAGAAAAGTGATAGTTGTTCCGATAATGTTCGGAGAATTCGTGATAGAAAGATACATAGGCTATGCGAATGGAATAGCTGGAGGAAACATCTGGATTTTCTGCGAAAGCGAAGATTCAGCTTTGGAAGCTGGAGAAGCATGCGTTGAGGCTTTAAGAAACATGGAAGGTGTAATAACCTCCTTCGACATATGCTCGGCAGGAAGCAAGCCTGAGACGAAATATCCTGAAATAGGCCCGACTACGAACCACTACTACTGCCCAACTCTCAAAGGAAAGATTCCAGATTCGAAGGTTCCAGATGGTGTGAAATCCATTCCCGAAATAGTGATAAACGGTGTTAGCCTTGAAGCAGTTGAAAAGGCAATGTTCGCATGCTTGAAGACTGCAAGCAGAATAGATGGCGTCGTAAAGCTTTCCGCTGGCAACTATGGCGGAAAACTGGGACAGCACAAGATATATCTAAAAGACATAATCCAAAAATATAGCGTATGAAGGCAGTAATAATGGCAGGCGGCTACGCTACAAGGCTCTGGCCAATAACGAAGTCGAAGGCAAAGCCTTTGTTGCCACTGGGAAGCAAGAGGATAATAGACCACATATACGAAAAGGTCATCGATCTGGAGATTCCAGTAATTATTTCCACTAACAAGAGATTCGAAGAAGACTTCAGGGAATGGTCGAGGGGAAAAAAGGTTGAGATAATTGTAGAGAACACCAAGAGCGAGGAAGAGAAGCTTGGAGCAGTGAGAGCCTTGGCAGAAATAGCTAGGGGCTTAAATGAAGATATTTTGGTCTTAGCCGGAGATAACGTTTTTTCCTTTTCCCTGAAAGAATTATACTGCTATTTTTTGGAAAAGAAAAAGCCAGTCATAGGACTTTACGACGTGAACGATCTGGATCTGGCCAAAAGATACGGAGTTGCAGAAATGGAGAAGGAAAGAGTCATAAGGTTTCACGAAAAGCCAGAAAAGCCACCCTCGACGCTGATTGGAATAGGAGTATACTTTTTACCGAAAAAATCGATAGATTTATTGCTCGAATACGTTGAGAAGTCCAAGAGAAGCGATAATCTCGGAGATTTCATAGGCTATTTATGCGAAAAAGAAGAGGTCTACGGAATGAAGTTCAACGGAAGCTGGTATGATGTTGGAAATGCCGATTCATATATAGAAGCCTTTAAGAGCTTCACGAACCACTATGTAGACAGATCCGTCGAAATAGAGAAATCCGCAAAGATCATAGAACCAGTTGTGATAGAAAGAGGGGCTAAAATAACTGGAAGAAGCATAATTGGTCCCTATGCCTTTATAGGAAGCGAATGCAAAATCGAATCATCTGATGTGAGCGAGAGCATAGTCTTCAGCGGAACAGTGCTGCAAAGGGTAAAGCTCTGGAGAAGCATAATAGATGAAAGATGCGAAATCAGAAGCATTCAGCTCACTAACTCGATAATAGGCGGAAATGCCAAGATCCAGGGAGGATGAGGGCTTTAATACTCGACGGCTACGTTGACGAGCCCTCTTGCCTTGGTGTTCCGCCCTATATTTCTCCATATCCCAGATTCATCTACGGAGTTCTTAAGGAACTGAAGGCGAATGTTTCCTATTTAACGATAGACCAGTTCAGGGAAAAAAGACCAAAGAGGGAATTCGATCTTCTGATAATCATTTCCGGAATAGCTGTCCCGGGAAACTATCTGGGAGGAAAGCCTTTAAGCAAAGAAGAGCTGTTTTCGCTTAACTTTGCAAAGAGGAACATTCTTGTTGGTCCAATTTATCTTGAACTCAGTAAAAAGGAAATAGAAATGCTCGGAGACAGTTCAATAGAGGTTTTGAAATTTCCATTTGAAAGGGATCTCTGCGAGCTCTTTGGCTTGGAATTCAATCTGGACAAGTTCCTCATTGGCGGAGCAGATGTTGTAGTTGAGCATCCGTGGTTTCCAAATGTAATTTGCGAGATAGAAACTTATAGAGGCTGTTACTGGGCTAAATGCTCATTCTGCATCGAGAGATTTCAGAAGCTGTCTTTTCGAGATCCAGAGAACGTTTTGGCTGAAATAAAAGCCCTCTATGGCTTGGGAGTGAGGCATTTCAGATTGGGAAAGCAGACGGACTTTTTCACATATCTCGCAGATTTCGGCAGAGATTTTCCAAGACCAAATGCTGATAAAATGAAGGAATTCCACAGAGCGATTTGGAGAGAATGCCCAAAGATAAAGACGCTCCATTTGGATAACGTGAATCCCAAGACTATAGCTGAGTATCCCGAGGAGTCAAAGGAGATAATAAAGACGATCGTGATTTATCAAACTCCCGGAAACGTTGCAGCCTTCGGACTTGAAAGTGCAGACGAAGTCGTTGTCAGGAAAAATACCCTATGTGCTTCTCCTGAAGAAGTTATGTTCGCAATAGAGCTGATAAACCGCTATGGCAAGGCTGTTGGATACAACGGTCTTCCAGCTTTTCTTCCCGGAATAAACTTCGTGATTGGCCTCAAGGGGGAAACAAAGGAAACGTTCGAAAAGAACTTCGAATTTCTCGAAGAAGTTATGAAAAGAGACCTTCTGCTCAGAAGGATAAACATAAGACAGGTTAAGATATTTCCGGGAACTCCAATGGAGAAAGAAGGATATGGAAGGCTGATCAAGCACAAGAAATACTTCTATGCTTTCAAAAAGAGAGTAAGGGAAGAAATAGATAACAGGATGCTAAAAAAGATTCTGCCAAAAGGAAGGAGGATTACGGATCTATTAGTAGAAATAGAGGGAAAGATAAGCTATGCAAGGCAGCTTGCAACTTATCCAATACTCGTAGGCCTGATAGGCGAATACGAGAGGGGAACATTTCTCGATGCAAGGATAGTGGACTATGGCTTTAGAAGTGTTACTGCAGTTGAAACGCCTCTGAAAATTAACAGCGCTAATCTGGAGCAGATTTCTGCTTTAATGGGTAAAAAAGCTATAGAAATAGTAAAGAGAAGACCTTTCAGCAGTTTGGAGGAAATAAAGAATTATTTCGAAGATGCGGAATTGTTTTTTACCTTAGAATAATAAGCTCAGTAAAGCTGATCTTGCTCCGAATACCATTAAAACATAAATAAAAAATATTGAAAATCGAAAAAGCTTTAAACGAAGAGATAGGGAAAAAGAAAGGTGGTCGAATGAATCTCTTCGAAAAAATTTTAAGTTCAACAAGTATATTTAAAAATAGAGATGTTCTGAGGCACAGTTATACTCCTGAAACACTTCCGCATAGGGAAGAGCAGATCTCCCAGCTAGTAGATCTTCTTTCGCCTTTGCTCAGAGGTGGAATACCTTCTAACATCTTCATCTATGGCAAAACTGGAACCGGAAAGACTGCGACAGTAAAATTTGTAATGAAAAATCTGGAAGAGGTGAGCAGAAAGATAAACGAGAAGATCGTGGTTCATTATCTGAACTGCGAAATCATAGACACAGCCTACAGAGTGCTCGCAACCATAGCGAGGAAATTGGGAAGGAACGTTCCAATGACAGGCTGGCCAACGGATCAGGTATACGAGGAGGTCAAAAATGCCATAGAAGCAAGCAATGCGAAAATGGTAATAGTGCTGGACGAGATAGACAAGCTCGTGAAGAGGGCAGAAGAGGCTCTATACAGCCTAACTAGAATGAACTATGACCTTTCAAGTCCAAGAATTTGCCTTATAGGGATTTCAAACAATCTGAAATTCAAGAGCTTTTTAGATGCAAGGATACTCAGCTCCTTGAGTGAAGAAGAACTCGTTTTTCCTCCTTACAATGCGGAACAGCTCGAAGACATACTAAAGCAGAGAGCAGAAATGGCTTTCAACGATGGTGTGCTCGAAGATGGCGTTATTCAGCTATGCGCTGCCATAGCGGCTCAAGAACATGGAGATGCAAGAAAAGCTTTGGATCTGCTCAGAGTTAGCGCTGAAATTGCTGAAAGAGAAGGAGACAACAAGGTAAGGATAAAGCATGTGAAAAAAGCTGTAAAGAAGATAGAAACGGACTACATGCTTGAAACTGTCAGAACCCTTCCGCTTCAGACAAAGATACTCCTATACAGCATTGCTCTAATCGCGGAGAACATGGAGAAGTTCACAACGGGGGAAGTTTACTGCATTTACAAGAGGCTATGTTCAAAGATAGGGATAGAAGCTCTCACACAGCGAAGGGTAAGCGATCTGCTTTCGGAACTTGACTCCCTTGGAATAATAAATTCTGTCGTGGTATCAAAGGGAAGATACGGAAGAACGAGAGAAATGAAAATAGATGGCGATATCGAAGCTTTGAAGAGAGCTCTTGAAGAAGATTACAGGTTGCAGGAACTGAAAAAATACGAAGATGAAACGAGAAAAATACTAAAACTTGGTATTTTTGAGATCTGATTTTCCTTTTTAATGGGTCCGCGGGGGTTTGAACCCCGGACCTCTCGCTTATCAGGCGAGCGCTCTGACCAGGCTGAGCCACGGACCCGCAGAATAAGTTCTTGAAATTCTACTTATAAGCTTTTTGTTCATGGATTTTCTGCTCTAAAAGTTATTAACTGAGGTCAACATTTCTCATGCTTTGCCAGAGGTGTGGTGGAAGGGGAGCAGTGGAGATCGAAAAAAACTGCGAGACTTGCAATGGAACCGGGAAAGCAAAGAGCTTCGATCCAAAGATCGTGAACTTAAGAGAAGATCAAATAAGGCTTTTCATGAAAGGAATATGCGGAGTTTGCGGTGGAAAGGGAAAGATAAAAATTCTGGAAATATGCAGAAACTGCAATGGAACTGGAAGAGTAAAAAGATGCCAGATATGTGGCAAGGAAACAGATCAAGAGCTTTGCTTGGAATGCAGAAAGAAACCGCATGTTTTCAAGCTGAGAAACAGCTGTGGAATTGAGGAAATAAAAATTGGAAGGCTATATCTTGGAACTGTAAGTTCTATCACAGATATAGGAGCCTTTGTGAATCTAAACAAGAGAATTCGGGGGCTTCTCAGAAAGCATTCTGGGCTCAAGGAAGGGGATGAAATAGTTGTCAGGATAACCAGCATAGGGATAAATGGAGAAATAGACCTAGCGACGGCGGAAGTAGATGGATATACGATAGTGGAGATCTCCAAGGACATAGAAGTCATGCCAATAGCCTCAATTCCGAAGCTTCTTGGAAAAACAGTCAAGATCCGAGGACTGGTTACTCACATAAAGGAGACAGCGATCGCAAAAATCCTGACGCTGACAGACGGAACTGGAAGCGTGAACTGCACGATCTTCGACGACATCGATGTAAGGGTTGAGGACGTAGTTGAAGTCATAGGAACGATCAGAAGAAACGGAATCGACGCTCTTGAAGTTGAGAGACTCCTTGGACAGGATGCATACGAGATAAGAAAGAGAATAGAAATGGAAATTGAAAAGAGCTGTGAGCCAGATTTCAGAGGTTTTCTTGTAAAGAGCGAAGTTCTGGATAGGCTTTTGAACGACATGATGGCGGTTGCAAGGGAACTGAAGAGAGCTATATACAAATCCAGACCAGTAATAATAAGGCATCACTGGGATGCAGATGGAACTTGCGGCGGTGTTGCGCTTGAAATAGCTCTGCAGAGCTTGGTTGAAAGAGTTCACAGGGATAAGGAAGCAAAGTATTACTTGGTGAAGAGAAAGGTTTCCAGAGCTCCTTTCTATGAACTCGAAGACCTTGTCAGGGATCTGGATGAAAGCTTAGAGGATGCCGAGAGATATGGAGACAAGATGCCCTTAGTTGTACTCGTGGACAATGGATCAGGAAAAGAAGATCTGCCGGCGATCCAGCAGTTCCTTCTTTTTGGAGCGGACATAATAACGATAGATCATCACTACCCGGACAGCGAGGTCGACAAGTATCTGCTCTACCACATAAATCCATACAAAGCCGGAGGGGACAGCAACATAACATCCGGAATTCTATGCGTCGAAATAGCAAGGATGATAAGCGATGTAGATTTAAAGCATCTTGCGGCTATTTCTGTAGTTGGAGACAGATCGAATGCTGAGGAATACATAAAGATAAGCGGAATGAGCAAGGAGGAGCTCAGAGACTTGGCACTGGCAATCGAGTATGAAGGCTTCTACCTTCGATTCAAGTCGGCCAGCACAATAGTGCACGAAATTCTGGGCTTTGGAAGAAAGGACAGGCAAAAGAAGCTTGTGGAACTGCTTTCAGGTTTTGCAAAGAATTCGATAGAAGAGCAGCTTAAGGTGGGGATGGAAAATGTAAAAATTCAAATGCTGCCAAATGGTATAGCTCTCGCAGCCTTTGATGTGGAAAACTATTCGAGAAAGTTCGAATTTCCTCCACCGGGAAAGCTTACAGGAGAAATACATGACAGGCTTAAGGCTATTTATCCAAGAATCGTAACAATAGGCTTTGGCCCAGATTTCGCAGTTTTAAGAAGCGAAGGGGTGAATCTGGACATTCCAAAGATGGTAGAAGAGCTGAAAAAGGAAATAAATGCCTGCGTTGATGGCGGAGGTCATCTTGTTGTTGGATCGATAAAATTCGTTCAGGGAAGAAAGAAAGAAGTTCTCGCAAAACTTGCAGCCAAGATAAGCGAATTATGAAAAAGGAGATCGAAATTTTGCTAGAAAAACTTGAAGGGTTCAGAAATCCAAAAATAGAACTGGAGCAATACGTTACTCCAGCGAGTCTTGCAAGTTTTTTAGCAGTAAACGCAAAAATCTTTGGAGATCTGGAAATAGTCGTAGACTTGGGTTGCGGAACGGGAATTTTGGCCATAGCTTCAGCAGTTCTCGGAGCTTACGCAATTGGAGTGGACATAGACTTCGAAGCTCTGGAAATTGCGAGGAGAAATGCTAGAAAGGCTGGCGTAGATGTTGATTTTATCGCCTGCGATGTTTTGGATTTTAATCTCAAAAGAAGATGCACGGTGATAATGAATCCGCCTTTTGGAATAAAGAAAAGACATGCCGACAGACCATTTCTTGAAAAGGCCTTTGAAATAGGGGAAAAGATATACTCAGTCCACTCGGCTGGAAGCGAGAGATTTGTTAAAAAGATGGCCGGGGAAAGGGGGTTCACAGTTACCCATGTCTGGAAGTTCATGATTCCGCTTCGAAAAACTTATTCGTTCCACGAAAGACCGTTCAAGGAGATAGCGGTAGAGGTGTTCAGGATTGAAAGAGAGAATAGTTCTGCCGGGAGATAAAATAGGGACGATAGAGGAGTTTAAAGCTGGCAGAGGAGTTTATGAGGAAAAAAAGGAACTCTTTGCACAGGTTTTCGGATTTTTAGAGATAAGGGGAAAAATTGCAAGTGTTAGAGAGCTCAAGAGGATTCCGGAGATAAAAAGGAATGACGTGATCATCGGGAGGATAATAGACATAAGGGGAAATTTTGCAATGGTCGAAATTGCGAGGAAGAAGGGAGAAGAAAGAGAGCTGAGATATACGAATCACGGCTTTCTCCACATATCCAACGTTGGAGAGGGTTTCGAGAACATCGGAAATGCTATAGGTTATCTGGATATAATAAGGGCCAGAGTTCTCGATTCTTCGCCAAAGCTGTCCATAGAGGAGCCAGAAATGGGGGTGATAAAGGCCTTCTGCAGTTCATGCAAAAATGAGCTCGTTTTGCAGGAGAAAAAGCTTAAATGTCCGAGGTGCGGAAAGGAGGAGAGCAGAAAGATTTCAAGTTGCTACGGAAAGGGTGAGTGGTGATGATAAAGATTCTGGAGATCGGAAAGGACTACGTGAAGCTTTTGGTTAAAGGGGAAGATCACACGTATCTCAACTTACTGCAGCACTACCTTTCAAAGGATAGCAGAACTGTTCTCGTTAGGTATAACATCCCGCATCCCCTTGTGGGGGAACCAGAGCTTTATTTAAGGGTTAAAGATGCGGATCCGCTGGATGTTCTGAAGAAGGCGAACGAAACTATAGCAAAAGTCTGCGAAGACCTTTACAGACAATTGGTTGAGAAAAGTTAATAAAAGTCCAAGCAGAATCCAATCGATGTCGAGCTGGAAGGAGTTCTCAGGCAGCATTGAGCTGAGCAGGGAATACCATGAAAGATATCATAGAGCAATAGCCAGTCCGGTAAGAAGAAAAATTCTGAAACTTTTGGCCCTTGGTTTTTCGGAAGATGAAATAATGAAGGAACTTGGAATTTCCAGATCCGAACTGGATTACCACATTAAAGTGCTGATCAGGGGCTTCTGCGTAGAAAAAATAGGGGAAAGATTTGTCCTGACAAAGGAGGGGAAAGTCGTTGAGCGCTTCCAAGATTAGGATAACCCTTGCACAGCAGAGGATTACCGCAGATAAAGAAGTAAACCTGATGAAGGGGCTCAGCCTGATAAAGAGAGCCCTGCAGGTAAGGGCAAACCTCGTGATCCTGCCAGAACTCTTCACAACCGGATTTTACGAAAGCAACCTGAAATCGGTAAAAAAGCTGGAAGAAGAGCTGGATCTAGTTTTGAAGCTTTCAAGGGAAAAAGAAATAGTAATCGTTGCGGGAGTTGCAGAGAAAGGCGAAAGGCTTTACAACTCAGCGGTAGTGATACACAGGGGGGAAATAATTGGGATTTACAGAAAGAATCTGCTTTTCCCGTTAAATAAGGAAAGGCAGTTTTTCTCTCCGGGAAAAGGCCTTGAAGTTTTTGAAACACCGGTTGGAAACATAGGCATATTGATCTGCTACGAAATCAGATTTCCAGAGCTTGCAAGAAAACTCATTAAGAAGGGAGCAGATTTAATCGCAGTCCCGGCGGAGTTTCCAAAGGAAAGAATAGAGCACTGGAAAACTCTTCTAAGAGCTAGGGCAATAGAGAATCAAGTTTTCGTAGCGGGAGTGAACTGTGTTGAGGGCGATCTGGATTATGGAGGCTCTTCGATGCTAATAGATCCAGAGGGAAAAATCCTCGTAGAGGGAGGGATTTATCAGGAAATACTTATGAGCGACATCGACCTAGATGATGTAAAAAGGGTTAGAGAAAAATACCCATTCCTGAAGGACTATGAGAGTATTGATCCTTCGTCCTAAAGAGCTGCTAGATGAAACCCTAGAAAGCTTCAAAAAGGAAGGAATTGAAGCCTATGGTTGCGCTTTCGTAAAGATAGAAAAAAAGGAGTTTGAGGTTCCTGATCACGACATAGCCATAGTCACTAGCCAGAATTCTGCCAGAATGATCGTGGAAAGGGGAATAAAGCTCAAGAAGGTGATAGCGATAGGGAAAAAAACGGCAGAAGTTCTAAAGAATGCCGGCTATGACGTATTGATTCCAAAGAGGTTCGATTCGGAATCGGTTGTAATGGAATTTGCCGATCTCATGAAGGGTAAAAAGGTTGTTGCGATTAGAAGCAGTAAGGGAAGCGAGGAGCTGAAGAAGATTTCAAGCTTTGCAGATTACAGCGAGATACATGCATACGAAATTGTGAAGCTCGATGGAGAGGAGCAGAGAGCGGAAATAGAGAAAGTTCTATCCGATTTCTACGATGTCATCGTATTTTCAAGCAGGAGCATTGCAGAGAGTTTTCTTGAAAAATGCGATGAAAGATGCATTGAGAAATTGAAAGAAAAGACCATCATAGCAATTGGCAAGCCAACCGCCGAATTTCTTAGAGAGAAAGGCCTTGAAGCCTTGGTGCCAGAAGAGTTCTCATTCGATGGAATACTGAGGCTTATAAAATCCCTAAGAGGTGCAGATTCCCGATGTTGACATTTTTCAGCCACTTCTTTGCAACCTTGTAGCATCTCAGCACCTGCTCTTTTGGCGTTATTGGAAGATCTCTAAGAAGATAATCCGGGTGGAAAACCAAGAGGCTGTAGGGTATTTCCTCGCTTACAGAAGCTATGAAGCTAGCAATTCCCTCAATCTCCCTTTCGTCTACATAGTATGGAACGAGCAAAGTAGTAGCAGACAGAACTTCGGGGAACTTTTCCCCAATCTTTTCGAAATTTTTTCTAACCCTTTCACTGCTCCTTCCAGTAAGCAAAAAATGCAACGGCTCACTCCAGGCTTTTAAGTCGAATTTTACTGTTCCATTTGATATAGAACTGAGCTCCGCAGCTTTAAGTGCAAGAGAAGTGTTTCCAGCCCCGTTCCATTCCCAGCATATCATCAGATCTTCTCTTTTCTTTAGAGCTTCCCTGCTGAATCTAAGGGCAAAAGGAAGCTGGGGCTCAGGAGAACCGCCAAAATGGCATATGCATTTCACCCTTTTCAGTTCAACCGCTTTCAAAAGCTCTTCAAGAGAGACAAAATTTCTGTTAACCTTCTTATGACTCCAATTCTGGCAAAAGAGGCAGTCAAAATTGCAACCGTAGTAAAAGACAGCCAAATTTGTTCCATGCATCTTGCTTCCCCTGCAGAACCAGGAGTTGCAGCAGTTTGTTGGCAGGGGATCTTCGTAATAGATCAGATTTCCATACATCGGCTTTCCGCATAGGGCGATTTCTCTGCATTCGTTCGCACAGAGCTTGCAGACTTTAACAAATCCTCCTTTCTTGGGATGGAGCCCATCCGCAACTTCAAAAGCTCTTTCAGATTTTGCGCACTCAACGCAGATCTGGAGAAACTTCGAAGGAGCATTCTTTCCACAGAAAACGCATTCCATAACATCTATCTTCTGTAAGATTTAAATTTTGTCTTGCAGTTTTGTTTCACCTTATGCGAAAAAATTTTCATTTAATTGCAAAAAGTGCACAAGATATAAATACCAGCAGAGGAGTTTTTCATGGTGATTCGATCATGATGAACGGGAAGCAATACATCGAGAGTTTGAGAAAGCTAAAGCCGAGGATTTACTTCATGGGAAAAAGAATAGAGAGCGTGGCCGATGATCCAATGCTGGCTCCACACGTAAACGCTGCAGCGATGACCTATGAGCTCGCATTTGATCCGAGATACGAAGATATAATGACGGCAACATCCCATCTGACGGGGGAGAAAATAAATCGCTTTACTCACATCCATCAAAGCACAGAAGATCTGGTCAAGAAGGTCAGAATGCTGAGACTTCTTGGTCAGAAAACCGGCAGTTGCTTTCAGCGTTGCGTTGGTTGCGATGCGATAAATGCGCTTTACATAACAAGCTATGAAATAGACAAAAAATACGGCACGGATTATCACGAAAGGGTCAGAGAATACGTGAAATATGTGCAGAAGAACGACCTAATGGCTGCCGGGGCGATGACAGATGTAAAAGGGGACAGAAGCAAAAGACCCGGGCAGCAGTTGGATAAAGACCTATATCTGAGAGTGGTTGAGAAGAGAGAGGACGGAATAGTTGTAAGGGGCGCAAAGGCACATATAACAGGAGCTGTAAACTCGCATGAAATCATAGCAATGCCCACAAGGGCTCTTGAAGCTGATGAAAAGGATTACGCTGTTGCATTTGCCGTTCCCGTCGATGCTGAAGGTATTACTATGATCTTTGGCAGGCAGACAAACGATACGAGAAGACTCGACGGAGACATAGACTGCGGGAATGCAAAGTATGCTACAGTCGGTGGTGAAGCTCTTATAATCTTCGATGACGTCTTTGTTCCCTGGGAAAGGGTTTTCATGTGCGGCGAATACGAATTTGCATCCCAGCTCGTCGAAGTATTCGCAACCTTCCACAGACAGAACTACGGAGGATGCAAGGTTGGCGTTGCAGATGTTTTAATTGGAGCTACAGCCAATATTGCAGAAATGCAGGGAATTGCAAAGGCCTCGCATGTTATCGACAAGATAACCGAGATGATACATCTAGCAGAAACTTGCTGGTGCTGTTCTCTTGCCTGCTCATACGAGGGCTATAGAACGCCTTCGGGAGCATACATGCCAAACCCGTTGCTCGCAAACGTTACGAAGCTGAACATAACGAGATTTCCATATGAGTGGTCAAGAATTGCGCAGGACATAACTGGCGGAATAGTGATAACACTGCCCTCGGAAAAAGATTACAGAAATCCAGCTACAAGAGCTCTGATAGAGAAATACCTGAAAGGAGTGGCTGAAGTGCCGACAGAGCACAGAATGCGAATGATAAGGCTTGTGGAGAACCTTTCAATCGGGGCTGAGCTTCCAGAATCTATGCATGGTGCCGGATCACCACAGGCGCAGAAGATAATGATAGCAAGGAGGAGCAACTTGGAAATGAAGAAGGAGCTCGCGAAGGTAATAGCTGGAATAAAACCAGACGAGCATTTCAGAAAAATAAGGGGCGTCAGTGAGGAGGAATTCTTTGCAAGGTTCAGATGAGGATAGGCATAAAATACTGCGGGGGTTGCAACGAGAGCTACAGAAGGGACAGGATAGAAGAGGTTCTGAAAAGGGAATTTAAAGACTTCCAATTTTCTTACTCTAACTGCGCCGATCTTTTGATATGCATAAGCGGCTGCAAAAAAGGTTGCTCAGCAGAGAAGGCGAGCGGAAATTTGATACACTTCGATGAATGGGTTGGAGAGGAGAGGATAATAAAAGATGTCAAGGCCAAGTTATCGGAACTTCTTCGATCCTGAAGTTGGGCTTTACGATTGATTCCTCCAGAGGTGTCTGCTGGCCACTTTTCAGCATTAGAAGCCCAACATAAGCTATCATTGCCCCATTGTCTCCCATGTATTGCTTCGGGGGTGCAAAGAACTTCGCATTTCTGTCCTCGCACATATCCTTAAGCATCTTCTGCAGCCTTTCATTCGCCCCTACGCCGCCAACCAGCAGCATTTCATCGTATCCAAGATAAGCCATGGCTCTTTCGGTAACTTCAGTAAGCATAGCAAAAGCCGTCTCCTGAAAGCTGTATGCTATGTCCTCGATCCTAGCTTTGCCGAAAAGCTTCTCAGCAGCCGTTACGAGACCGCTAAAGGAGAAATCCATTCCCTTGACGATGTATGGAAGCGGATAGTATTTCTCACCTTTTTTCGCCAGTTCTTCTATTTTTGGCCCTCCGGGATGCTGTAAGCCAAATTTCCTTGCAAGTTTGTCCAAGGCATTTCCTATGCCTATATCAAGGGTTTCACCGAAAACCCTGTATCTGTTTCCCCTTCTTGCAATGACTTGGCTATTTCCGCCGCTTACATAAAGCGTTACAGGATTCTTCGCTCCAGTCATCCATCTTCCTATTTCGACATGAGCCAAGCAATGGTTCACGCCTACGAGAGGCTTTGAAAGCTTTAGCGACAAAAGCCTTGCAGCTGTAGCTGTAACCCTTAGACAGGGGCCTAGCCCGGGGCCTTGGGAAAAGGCTATCGCATCTACCTTATCTTTAGGGAACAAATCGAAGATCTTTTTCAGAACAACTGGCATCCTTTCCGCATGATACTGTGAAGCTTCTCTTGGATGAATTCCGCCCTCCTTTGGAATATAAGCCTCGCTGACCATTGCTATGACTTTCTCTTCATCCACGACTGCAACGCTCAGATTCCAAGCAGTTCCTTCAATTCCCAGAACGTTCATCTCTTGAATTCAGTATATCCGCACTTTCCACAAGTTAGACGATCCTTGTGTTCTCCTAAAAATACTCCTTCACCGCATCTCGGGCAGAATCTTCTCTTCCTGATCACCTTTTCTCCCTTTACCTCGTAAAACCTGCTTACGCATTCTTTCATAATAATCAACTCGTCTGGGCTTCTTTCTTCAGCTCTGGGAAGTTCCTCATTAATATATACTTAGGTTCGACCTTCTTCAAGTCCTCGGCGCTGTCATAGATCTTCGCATAGCATTTCGCCTCTCTTTTTCCGAACTCCGTCTTTATGTACTGCACAACTACTCTCTCAAGCTCCGCACCCATGATTCCGGCCAGTTTCTCTCTCACTTCTTTCCTAGTTGGCGTTTTTCCGTCGAACTTTATTCTAAAGTAGACTTCTTTTCTCCTCAGCAGTGGATTATACCTTTCAGCCTCGATTTTAACTTCCATCACACCACCTCAATCTCTTGATCTCATCGTCTTCTTCAAGCACGACCATCTGTTTAAGAAGTTTTAGTATCCTCGCCTTTATTTCCCCATCTATGGTCAAAACTACAACTCCTTCTCCGGGCTGTCCATAGCAGATCAACGATGCATCTGGCATAAGCAGGGACAAGGGAATGACTGCAAGATCTTCTTCGCCATCGACGATTACAGCTATCTTCCTGTTTTCCATCGCCATCTCAACAGCTTTTCTCAGAGCTTTTATCAGATCAGAAGTTATAAAACCTGCCGGATTCCTTGCATGAATCTTTTCATACCTCTCGGGCAGTTCCAGATCAATGTTTTTCTCCCTGAGTGTTTTTCCATCGATTACGACTATGTCAGGCAGGATGTTTACCAAAAAAGCGCATCTGCTCACAAAATCGCCGACGCAAGCTATTTTTGAACCCCTCTTTATCTCATCTATTTTCTTAAAGATTCCTTCTCCATCCCTGTAAACCTTTCCATGCGGCCTAGCCAGCTCCCCTCTGAGCGATTCTGGAAGTTTTAACATCAATCAACCCTCAGAGCATATTTTCCCGGATTCTTTATTCCAAGGCTCTTCGCTATCTCGCTCTTTTCGGGATCCAAGATTATCAGATATCCATACCAGTTCTTCGTCAGATCAGAAGATCCGCAACTCTTGCAAACAATCGCGTTGCTCGTTATTAGCTTGCAAATCCTGCAAGCAAGCTCAGCCAACGCTATCACCCTTTATCTTCTTTATATCTTCCTCGATCCACTTCAAAGATCCGAGCCATGGCTGACGCATTGTGAGGCCTATTCTGCTCTTTTCAGGTTCTCTTTCCTTTAGACTGAGAGAAACTATTCTCGCCCTAACAAAATCGCCTTCAGAAAGAGTCTTTTTTGTCTCTTTCCCTACAAGTCTCTTGTTTTTCTCGTCGAAAACCATGTAATCGTCTGTTATCTGGCTCATGTGAAGAAGGGCATCCATAGGGCCAATTGAAACAAAACAGCCAAACTCGACGATTTCCACAACTTCTCCTTCAACTACTTCCTGCAGCTGGGGTTTGAAGCATATTGCGTTGAAGGTTACGTCGAAGTAAATTGCTCCATCGCCCTCGATTATTCTACCTTCACCAATTTCCTCTATGCTCTCTATCCCTATGATTATTCCATACTCCTTGTCAAGCCTTCCTTCGAACTGCTCCCAGAGCAGAGATTCGATCGTCTTTTCGAGATCTTCGCCTATCTTCGACGGAGGAACCCTCACGGTGTCTCGGAGCTTTATTCTGGCATACATAATGCAATTCTAATTCTCTCCGTAATATAAATTTATCGCTAAAAATTATTTCTTTAAATCGATGCCGTATTTGAGCGCGTTTTCATCTGCTATTCTCTGGATTTCTGCAATGATCTTTTTCCCCTCTGGACTTGTGAAAAGATGTCTGAACCTGCGCTGAAGCTTGAGGTATTCTTCAACTGGCTTCCTATCCCTGACCTTTCTAACAGTTATGAGCTTTCCATTTTCGAATTCGACTATAGGATAAAGGGCTGTTTCGATTGCAAGATTGCCAACTTTTACAACATCTTTGCCATCTATCCCCCAGCCAGTAACGCATGGACAGTGGATCTGGATGTATTTAGCTCCTTCGATATTCGAAGCCTTTTTAACCTTCCTTCTTATATCAGCGGGCAAAACAGCGCTGGAAGTTGCTACATATGGCGAACCATGGGCTAAAGCAATTGCAACCATGTCCTTCTTTCTTCCCATTTTTCCAAAAAGGACTTTTCCAGCTGGAGTCGTTGTTGTTGCTTCGCCAAAAGGAGTTAGAGCGCTCTGCTGATGACCAGTGTTCTGATAAGCTTCGTTGTCAAGGCATATATAGATGACATCGTGGTTTCTGTCGAACATTCCGTGAAGTGTTAGGCCAATGTCTGCAGTTGCTCCATCTCCAGCAAGAACTACTACTTTCCCTTCATCTTCTCTTCCCAGAGCCTTTAAAGCTTCGGAAATTCCGCAGGCAACTGCGGCAGCGTTGTCGAAGAGGGAATGAATGTAAGGCACACCCCAAGCATTTCTGCCATACTGGGAGCTTATTATTTCAAGACATCCAGTAGGATTGACCACAAAGCATTTTCCTTCTAGTGCTTCCAGAACGTTTCTGACTGCAATCGTTAGGCCACACCCGGGACAAGCTCCATGTCCCCGGCCAAAGAATCTCATGGTATCACCTCTTCGAATTCCTTAAACCCCTTAAAACCGCTCTTTTCTCTGCCAAGGATTGAATTCCTAAGCAGTTCTTTTATGAAATCCTTCGGAATGTCTCTACCCCCAAGTCCAAGGATAAAAGAGATCACTTCTGGATTCGTGCCATAGAGAGCAGACTTTAGCTCTATCGATAAATTCCCCTCATAGCCACAGCTGAAGGAGCGGTCTATCACAATGATCTTTTCAGCACTGCCCAGATTTTTCCTCAGCTCTTCAGCTGGAAAAGGCCTGAAAGTTCTGAGCTTAACCAAGCCAATGCTGAAGCCTTCGCTTCTAAGCTCATCCACCACTTTTCTTAGCAGTCCAACTAAAGAACCCATTGCTATCACGAAGTTCTTGGAATCCGGATAAACTATTTCCAAGTGCCCGCCCCAATCTCTGCCGGAAATTTCTGCCCATTCTTTAAATACTTTTTCCATCACATCTTTAGCCCTTTCCATCGCTCTCTGCATGGCAACTCTGAATTCCATATATACATGCGGTGGAGCATAGCAGCCAAAGGCCAGTGGCTTCTTAGTAGTCAGATATACCTCCGGCCTATAGGGGGGCAAAAAGCTGTCGACAACATCTTGTTCCAGAAGATCGACTGGTTCATAAGCATGTGTGAGCTTGAAGCCATCCATGCAGATCATGAAGGGCAACATTACTCTTTTATCTTCAGCAATCCTGTAAGCTTGGGGCACCATGTCATGGGCTTCCTGATTGTTTTCGACATAAACCTGTACTATTCCAGCGTCTCTCAAAGCCATTGAGTCTTGCAAATCATTCCATATGCTCAAAGGAGCTGAAAGGGCTCTGTTTGTGTTAACTATAACGATTGGCAACCTCATTCCGGCTGCATTGAAAAGGACTTCGCTCATTAGAATAAGCCCCTGGCTGCAAGTAGCAGTAAAAGTTCTTGCCCCGGCTGCAGATGCTCCAACCAATATGCTCGCAGCAGCGAATTCCGATTCAGCCGTTATATACCTGCAGTTTTCTAGTTCTCCGTTTGCATACATTGTTGCAAGGTTTTCAACTATTTCTGTCTGCGGAGTAATCGGATAGGCGCATATAACGTTTGGTCTGCAGAGCTTGACAGAATACGCAACGGAATAAAATCCCCTCACAACCTTCTTCATCCTTCCACCTCAGCAGACTTCGAGCTTGAAAAGCTCCTTCAGCTCCATCCTTATCGCTTCATATTTGCAAACAGATGCGCAAACTCCGCAGCCCTTGCAGTAATTGTGATCTACGACTGCAAATTTTTTACCTTCCACCTCAACGACTTCTATGCAGCCATCAGGGCAGAATTGTTCGCAAACTCTGCAAGCCGTGCATTTTTCTTTATCAACAACTGCCCACTCCGTTCCCCAGTCGCCAGTTTTGAACTTCTCAGACTGCAAAGGTTCAGAAATTGCGCCAATGTTTATCTTGAGCTTCATCTGCACACCTCTCTCATGTAATTATAAGCTTCTTCGATCACTAAAAGATTTTTCTCAACCAAGTGACTCTCAAAGAACTCCTCCGCAGTTTTCTTTAGCGTTTCCAGCCTGAATAGATCTGTAGCACCAGCAAAGGCTCCAATCATTGCCGTATTGGTTATGGGTCTGCCAAGTATCTTCATAGCTATTTTGGTAGCGTTGATCGTCAATACTTTTACATTCGTCTTCAGATAAGCTTTGAGATCTTCCGAGCTCTTTGGATAATTTGCGATCAGAACTCCGTTCTCCTTTAATCCAGAAGTTACGTTTACGGCTTCAAAAATGCTCGGATCTAGAACAACGACGTAATCCGGATTGTAGATTTCATCCCTTACGACTATTGGTTCATCGGAAATTCTCAAAAAGGATGCAACCGGAGAACCCCTTTTTTCAGCTCCAAATGTAGGAAAAGAAAGAGTATAATAGCCCTCCTTGAAGCCAGCGATTGCCAGAAAATCTGCAGCTGTCACAACTCCCTGTCCACCTCTGCCATGGAATCTGACCTCTATCAGCATGTGATGAAATGAGCAAGTTAGTTAAAAAATGTTGCGAAAAAGATCGAAAAAAATTTTAGCATTCTGGAAAAATTTAAACATGCACAAGCTCAGGGGGCATCATCTGATCTGCCTCCATTTTTTCAAAGGTATGGGCTACGACGATAGATTTGTAGAAAACATCAAAAGAATCCTTGAAAGCATAGATGAAGTCGAGATCGTTGATGGAATCGACGATGTTTGCAAATTTTGCCCCCACAATGCTGGATTCTGCAACTATTCTCCAGATTCGGAAAAGGAAGTAAGAGAGCTTGACCGATTTGCTTTAGAGCTTTTAGGCTTTAATGTTGGTGATTCAGTGAAATGGAAAGATATCAAGTCCAGAATACCAAAGCTGATCGAAGAATGGCGAATTTTTGCCTGTAAAGAATGCGAATGGAGGAATGTCTGTGATCTTTGAAGTTTTAAGGGTCATATGGCTTTTGCTTCCAGCATATACCCCAAACAATTTCGCAGTAATCTTTGGTGGCATAAAGCCCATGGACTTTGGAAAGAACTTCATCGATGGAAGAAGGATTTTCGGAGATGGTAAGACTTTCTCCGGTTTCTTTGGAGGCATTTTGGGAGGAATTCTTGTTGCAAATGTCCAAAGACTTGTTGAAAGGGCTTTGGGAATCCAGCTCTTTTCATTTTTAAGCTATCAGGACTTCATAGCTCTAGCATTTGCTTTATCTTTTGGAGCCATGGTCGGCGATCTTTTTGGTAGCTTTATAAAGAGAAGGCTGAATTTCGAAAGAGGAAGGAGTTTCCCAGTTCTGGATCAGCTCATGTTTCTCTTCTTATCCCTAGCTTTGGCTTCATTAACGGATGCTTTCTGGATTCTATTCACCGCCTCTGACATCTTAATTGCAATTCTGATAACCCCCATACTGCATCTTTCCGTGAACTTCCTAGCTTTTAAGCTCAAATTAAAGGGGGTGCCTTGGTGAAGTTCTGCGTTCAGGAGCACTTTGAAAAAGGCAGTTTCATGGAAAAGCTCTCAACTGCGATTTTGCAAAAGCGCCATGGAAAGCTTTGCCATCCTAAGCTTCTATGAGCCGATCGGTAGAGTTGTTTGGCTGATAGTGATGAATTCGTAACTCTTTGGAAAGGGAAACAGTTATATTCTCATTTAATTTTCGAACAGCATGAGAAGGTCGCTGCTGGACATACTCGCATGTCCAAAATGCAAATCTGATCTCGAATTGGAAGTTTTTCAGGAAGAAAACGATGAGATCATCTCTGGCAGGTTGATCTGCAAATCCTGCAAATCCCATTATCCAATTGAAGAAGGAATACCTAACTTCCTGCCGCAGCTATGAAGTTCATAGTCGTTACTGGAGGAGTGATGAGCGGACTCGGAAAGGGAATAACTGCGGCATCGATAGGCAGAATTCTCATCGATCTTGGCTACAAGGTTGTTCCGATAAAGATAGATCCATACATAAACATCGATGCTGGAACGATGAATCCATTCCAGCATGGCGAGGTTTTTGTTCTCAAGGATGGCACAGAAGTCGATCTAGATCTCGGGCATTATGAAAGATTCATGGAAATAGAGCTTACGGGGGAGCACAACATAACAACGGGGAAGATTTACAAGAGAGTGATAGAAAAAGAGAGAAGGGGAGAATATCTTGGGCAGACCGTGCAGATAATTCCCCATGTCACGGACGAGATAAAATCTTGGATAAGAGAAGTTGCGAGAAAGAACAACGCAGACATCTGCTTGATAGAAATTGGAGGAACTGTTGGGGACATAGAAAGCATGCCCTTCCTCGAAGCCATAAGGCAGATGAGAATGGAGGAAAAAGAGGAGGACTTTCTGCTCGTTCACGTTACCCTTGTTCCCTTAGATGCCGGGGGTGAACAGAAAACAAAGCCGACACAGCACAGCGTTAAAGAACTTAGAGAACTCGGATTATATCCTGACATAATCGTTGGAAGATGCAGGGAAAAGCTTAAGCAGTCCACTAAGAGAAAAATAGCCCTTTTCTGCGACGTGGATGAAAATGCGGTGATAAGCAACGAAGACTGCGACATCTATGAAGTTCCAATAAAGTTCAAGGAGGAGAAGATAGATCTTGTAATTCTGGAGAAGCTAAAGCTTGAAAAGAGAAAGGAGAGCGATGAATGGGAAAGGCTGGTAAAAAGAATGAAGGAGCTAAAAGAAGAAGTGAGCATAGCGATAGTCGGGAAATACGTTGACGTTAAAGACGCATACATAAGCATAAGGGAAGCTCTGAAACACGCTGGGATAAGCGTTGGATGCAAAGTCAACTACATCTGGATCGACGCTGAAAAGCTGGAGAAAGAGGACGTCAGCTTGGATTGCGATGGAATTCTTATACCCGGGGGATTTGGAAAAAGAGGGGCGGAAGGGAAGATAAAGGCTATAAAATATGCCAGAGAAAAAAATATTCCATTCCTTGGTATCTGTTTTGGATTTCAGCTTGCAGTGGTTGAATTTGCAAGAAACGTCTGCAATCTGAATGCCAACAGTGCAGAAATAGACAGAAGCGGGCATTGTGTTATCGATTTGCTTCCAGAGCAGAGAAATGTTACAGAGCTTGGAGGAACCATGAGATTGGGCGAAATGGAAATAAATGTAAAGCCGGGAACGATTTTGCACAGACTCTACGGGAGAGAGAAAATATTTGAAAGACACAGGCATAGATTTGAAGTTAATCCGGAATACGTTCCATTGCTTGAAGAAAAGGGGCTGGTTTTCAGCGCATTTTCGGACAACGGAAGAAGAATGGAAGCTCTAGAAATTCCAGATCATAGATTCTTCATCGGAACGCAGTTCCATCCAGAGTTCAAGTCGAGACCCCTTTCGCCCTCGCCTCCGTTCGTTGGATTCGTCAGGAGTGCACTAGATTTTAAGAGGGAAAGAGAAACCAGTTGAAACTTTTGAGGCGCAGTAATACTAAAAATCGAAAAGTTAATATTCAAAAGCACTTTATGTTTTTTGGGGTAATACTATATGGGCTTCGAAGTCATACCCATTGGAATAATAAGGTCTCCATACAAAAAAGACGGTGAAGCGCCTCATCAGGGCAGATTTTCGGAAGAGATTTCCGAGATAGAGATTTTCCCAGAATTCGAAGAGGGGCTTAAAGACATAGAAACTTGCACTCATCTGATCGTTCTTTACTGGTTCGACAGAGCTAGAAGAGATAAGCTTACGGCAATTCCTCCACATGATAAGAGAGAGCACGGTGTTTTTGCAACCAGATCGCCGAACAGACCAAATCCCATAGGATTTTCAGTTGTCAAGCTTCTTGAAAAAAAGGGGAGAATCCTGAAGGTTAAATGGCTCGATGCACTTGATGGAACACCCGTTCTGGATATCAAGCCTTATTCATCGCAGATAGATAGCGTTGAAGATGCCAGAATAGGCTGGTTTGAAGTTGGAAAAATGAGAGATATCCTGGCAAAGGCAAAGGAATTCCATGGACATATCTGCCCATTTTTGGCACTCGGAGTGAGAATTTCAATTCTGGCAATGGAGGAGCTCGGAGTTAAGAAGAACAGTGCTGCAAGTGTGACCGAAGAGCTGCTTGCCATCGTGGAGTGCAACAACTGCCTCACTGATGGAGTTCAGGTTGCAACTGGCTGCACTTTTGGGAACAATGGCCTAATATATTTAGATCTTGGAAAAAACGCGCTAACGCTTGTAAGTAGAAGAAATTGGAAAGGGGTTAGAGTTTACGTTGATGCCGAAAAGCTCAGGCAGAAGTACTTCGACAAGGAAGCTCTGGAGCTCTTTAACAAGGTTATAGTCCAGAGGCAGGGGAGCGAGGAAGATGTAAAGAAGCTGTCGGCATTTTGGGAAAGAATAGGATGGAAGATGCTTGAACTGCCAAAGGAGGAATTTAGCATCGAATTCGTTGAAGTTGAGCCTATAGAAAGGGCTCCTATTTTTGAAAACAGAAGATGCAGAAGCTGCGGGGAGCTTGCGATGGCAACCAGAGTAAAGGATGGCCTTTGCCTTAAATGCGCTGGCAGCTACTACGCTGTGGTTGGAAGAGGGATAGTTAAGTTTGAAAGCGGAAATATGGAAGAGGTGGTCTGATGAAGAAAATCCTGATCCTTTTTTTGCTTCTTTTAGTCTTTTTTAGTTGCTGCGTCCAGCAGCAGGAACAAAGCGTAGAGAAAATTGAAAAAATAAAGATCAGGGATCTTGCGGGGAGAACTGTAGAGGTGCCGAAAAACGTGAGCAAGATAGTTGCAATAGGCCCCGGAGCTCTCAGGCTTGTTGTCTACATGCAGGCTGTTGATAGAGTTGTTGGAGTTGAGGATGCCGAGAAGAGATGGGAATTTTACGGTCGCCCTTACAGGCTTGCAAATCCAAAGCTTGCGGAACTGCCAACGATAGGCGTTGGCGGTCCGGATGATCCTAAGCCGAATATAGAGGAAATAATGAAGTTAAAGCCAGATGTTATCTTCGCCGTTGTAAGCGCACAGTATGCAGAAAGCCTGCAGGAAAAAACAGGGATTCCGGTGGTTGTGCTGAACTATGGCACTTTGGGCAACTTCAGAACTACGGAGCTCTTCGAGTCAATGAGGCTGATG
>Ga0065719_106634_pt1 | contig 23875 bp, 22 predicted proteins | sample GBSCel85sediment_FD_59106 | JGI IMG/M metagenome (GOLD analysis project Ga0065719, IMG submission 59106) | Hot spring sediment microbial communities from Great Boiling Spring, Nevada - Cellulolytic enrichment CS 85C v3 (version 3) | ecosystem: Environmental > Aquatic > Thermal springs > Hot... | reverse complement strand
AGCCCGTCCATCAGTGCTAGGAGTTGGGCTACTACTCTCTTCTCTACTTCTCCTGTTACTTCTTCGCGCTTGGGCGCGATGGCGTCGATCTCGTCGATGAAGATGATCGCGGGAGCNTNCTNNTNNGCNTCTTCGAAGATTTCTCTGAGCCTCTGCTCGCTCTCCCCGTAGAACTTGCTCATGATCTCCGGCCCGTTGATCGCGATGAAGTAGGCANCGGTCTCGTTCGCCACAGCTTTGGCGAGCAGAGTCTTGCCTGTGCCAGGTGGGCCGTAGAGCAGGANNCCCTTCGGAGGGTCAATACCCAGCCTCTTGAAGAGCTCCGGGTGCCTCAGAGGCAGCTCAACCATCTCCCTAATCTTCTGCTTAGCCTCCTCCAAGTCGCCGATATCGTCATAGGTTACCTTGGGTATCCTGCCCAGGTCGACAGGTCTCTCGAGTATCTTCAGCTGCGTCTTCTCGGTAACTACTACAACACCCTTAGGCTTAATGCTGACGACGTTGAAGTGTATTATCTGTCCCAGCACTGGAATCTGTATGATGTCTCCCTCGATTATCGGTCTGTCTATCAACCTTTTCTTGACATACGCTACGAAATTCTCGTCCACAGCAAGCGTCATCGAAGCAGGTGCAAGTCTAACTAGTGTTGCAGGCTTTACCTCTGCTCTCCTAACCTTGACTCTATCTCCGATGCTTACGCCAGCGTTTTTCCTAGTCCATCCGTCCATCCTGATTACAAACTTCCCCTTGTCTTCCGCGTAGCCCGGCCACGCGATAGCGACGGTTTTACGCTTACCCTCGATTTCCACGACGTCTCCGGCGCTTATCCCTAGCAGCTCCATCGCGTCCTCGTCTATACGCACTCTACCTCTACCAGCTTCGTGCTGCCTGACTTCGAGCACTTTAAGCTCTATCTCGTCCACGCGGTTTTTCTCGGACACTCTCACCACCAGAACCAGTTAGAGTAGGATACCAAAGCTCTATAAAAGTGTTCGTCGAGCCTTGAAAGAAGATTCGAGCGCTGGGCTCCACGCGCAAGGAGCAGTAGTTTTTTATGCGCGTGCGGCAGGCGAGGGGCGGTGAAGATCGAGCATGAGTGAGCGTGCGGTCACCAAGGGCGACTTCGTCCTGGTGAACTACACGATAAGTTTGCTGGAGGAGACAGGCGAGAGAGTAATAGCATCTACTACCCACGAGGAGGGATCTGCAAGCCACGAAGAGCCCGAGCTAGTAGTTGTTGGAGAGGGGTATCTCCTGAGTGCTGTGGAGGAAGCTCTGGTCGGCATGAAGGTGGGCGAAAGCAAAGAAGTGGTTCTGGAGCCCGCCCAGGCCTTCGGGGAGAGGGATCCCGGCAACATAGTCGTTCTCTCGGCTAGGGAGCTAAGCAGCCGGGGCATTGTGCCGAGAGTGGGAGAGGAGATAGAGGTCGAGGGTAGGCGCGGGCGTATCATAAGGGTGGGAGGAGGCAGAGTAACCATAGACTTCAACCACCCCTTCGCCGGGAAGAAGGTGAAGGCTCGTATCACAGTGCATAAAATAATCGAGGACGACTACGGGAAAATCGCAGAATTGCTGTGCAAGTGGTTCAGAGGTCTTCCCAAGGACAGGATATCCGTGAGGATACACGGCGACGCCGCAGAGGTAGAAGTCCCCGGAAGAATATTCGCTTTCTCCAATGCTCACATACTTCTTAGCGGTTTCCTCAGGGACTTGGAGAGGTATGTACCAAGCGTCTCTAAGGTGAAACTGATCGAGGAGTTCACAATCGAGAGGAGAAAGGGGGAGGGAATTACCTCCGAGTCCTCTGGAGAAGCTTCTGCTTAGCTAGTAGCCACAGACGGGGAGAAGGAGGCTCCAGAAACTCAACCTCGACTAGCCACAGGTTATGGGCCACCCTCCCCAGGATGTTTACCACTCTCATCTTTTCACCGCTCTCAACTCCCAGGTGTTCGCAGTCTATATTCTCAGGGCAGTTGGCAGGCTTCCTGTAGGTAATCTCTACTCCAGGAGCTACAAAGGGACTTTCGACAACTATCTTTGCAGGCATCTCTTCTACCACGACGACCTGCATCTCCTCAGAGAGGGCTGGGCAGTGGTTAAAGTGCATTCTGGTCTCCACGACGCGGTAGCTGACCAGGGGGCGGGTAGAGCCTATACAGACTCTGAAGAACTCGCATGACAAACACTTAGTGGTTAAGAGCGGCTGGAAGACCGCCCCCTTGTGCGCGAAGGGCTTTGTAACCATCGAGAGAGCTCTACGTGGCATCTCCCTTCCAGAGAGCTTCCTGCGCTAGTTGTCAGATAAATGTTCCCGGGCTGCTACATGCAAGCAACGCTGCGTATATATCCTTGGCCGGCTTTTTCTCCGGTGATTGTGAATGCAGCAAGGCGATCTGAAGGTGCTAAGAGGTACGACAACGGTGGGACTAAGGGGATCCAGCTTCGTGGTCCTNGCGGCTGACAAGCGGGCTACTAGTGGGTACTTTATAGCTAGCAGGGATGTCAGAAAGATACTCGAAGTAGATAGGCATGCCGCGGTAACTGTAGCGGGTACAGTCGGCGATGCCCAGCAACTCGTGGAAAGGCTCAGAGCAGAGGCCAGGTACTACAGCACTATCGTGGGCGAACCTATGCCTATTAAGAGCATAGCTACGCTGTGCTCCCTTATATTGTTCAGCTACAGACCCCTGCTCACCGTTGAAATGCTCGTGGGAGGAGTGGACTCAGAGGGCCCTGCGCTATACCATGTGGACCTCTTGGGCTCTGTTACCTCTGAGAGCTATGCTGCAACAGGCTCTGGATCCCCATTTGCGATATCGGTGCTGGAGAACGAGTACCGCGACAACTTGTCTGTTGAAGATGCCGTGAAAATAGCAGCTAAGGCTGTTAGAACTGCTCTCTCGAGAGACCCAGGCAGCGGCGAAGGTGTTGACGTCGCAGTCATCAGTAGAGAGGGTATAAAGTATTTACGAGCCTAAGGTACACAGCCCTCAAAGGCAAAGTATAAATTTGGCTTACTAGAATCGCTTGCTGAGGATTTCTCGCGGGCACTAGGTGACAAATCTTGGAGCATGTCTGGGAGGCTGCCCGGGAAGTACGGGAAGGTATCTTCACGAACGTACCGCAGGAAGCAGGCATAGTAAGAGTGGAGTTCGAGGGACCCAAGGTAGTGATATACACGAAGAACCCTAGGCTGTTCTTCGAGAATGAGGGAGAGCTAGTTAAGAGGATAGCGAAGACGATCAAGAAGCGAGTGATTATCCGCGGCGACCCCGAAATGAGGAAAAAGGAAGGTGAGACGAAGGAAATAATCGAGCGCCTCATCTCGAAGGAGGTAAGCCTCAAGGACGTGTTCTTTAACTACGAGACTGGCGAGGTTGAGATAGAGGTCTTAGCACCAGAGAAGGTTGATCCACACACGCTGCACAGGATATTCTTCGAGACTCTCTGGTACCCCAAAGTATTGAGGAGACCGCCTGTACGCTGCAGGACTGTTCATGAGCTCAGAGAGCTATACAGAGCTGGTTCTAACGAACGCAGGGAGTTCCTCAAAATGCTGGGGGATAGAATTTACCGTAAGCCAATGTTCGAGATCGACAGGATACGCATCATTGCTTTGGGCTCTTTCCAGGAGGTCGGTAGAAGCGCCATTCTCTTACAGACACCGGAGGCTAACATACTGCTGGACGCGGGGATCAAACCAACCAACGAACAGGATGAGCTACCGCTCTTCGATCTTCCCGAGTTTGACGTAGATCTCCTGGATGCAGTCGTAATAACGCATGCACACCTGGATCACTGCGGCGCCCTACCTCTATTGTACAAGTACGGCTACAAGGGGCCAGTATACATGACAGAGCCCACGCTGCACCTGGCGAAGCTGCTTTTCGAGGATTATCTCAAGGTTTCGAGCCGGGAGGGGAAGCGTGAGCTCTTCTCCGCTCGCGATGTGAATTCGGCTCTTCTCCACGCGTACTCTCTCTCCTATGGGGAGGTGACGGATATAGCTCCAGGAGTCCGGCTGACGCTCTACAGGGCAGGACACATCCTGGGCTCGGCGTTAGTGCACCTCCACATAGGCGAGGGGCTCATCAACACCGTGTACACGGGAGACATGAAGTTCGCTAAGACTATGCTCCTGGATCCCGCCAACAGCAAATTCCCGAGGGCAGAGGTTCTCATCATGGAATCCACCTACGGCAGCAAGAACGACGTACTGCCCAGCGAGGATGACGCGAGGCTAGAGCTGGCCAAGATCGTGAGGGATACGGCAGAGAGAGACGGGATAGTCCTGATACCCGTGCTGGCTATCGGCAGAGCGCAGGAGGTGCTCATCGGTCTGCTGGATCTTATGAAGAGAGGCGTGATCCCGCAGCTACCTATCTTCATCGAGGGTATGGTGGACGAGGTGTCTGCAGTCCACATGACTTTTCCGGAGTACCTCTCGATCGAGGTGAGGAACCTCATCTACAACGACGAGAATCCGTTCACAGCGGAGAACGTGCACGTCATTCGCGGAGAAGAGAGGGAGGAGGTGGTAAGCAAGAGGCCAGCCATAATCCTGGCTACTTCCGGCATGCTCACCGGAGGTCCTGTGCTGGACTACCTGCGCATACTTGCCGGGGATGGGAACAGCAGCTTGGTTTTTGTCAGCTACCAGGCAGAGGGCACTCTGGGCAGGAAGATCTTGCAGGGTCTACGTAAATTAACCTTCACGGATCATTCAGGCAAACTTGTGACCGTAGAGCTCCAAATGAGGGTCTTCAGAGTCGAGGGCTTCTCAGGCCACAGCGACCGAAAGCAGCTTGAAAGCTTCATTAGAAGAATGGAGCCCTCGCCTAGACTAGTCATACTGAACCACGGTGAGAGCAGTAAGATAGCTGAGCTGCGCAGCTACTTCCTCAGCGACTGGTTTAGGAAGAAGTACAACCTGAACCTGGAGGTTTTAGCTCCAAAGAACGCAGAAGCCATCAGAATAGTTTAGCACTCACCCCTGAGCTAGTTTCCAATAGTCATCCCCTACATAATGAAGATTCACTACTGCTTTACCCTTCTTTGAAGGTCCAACATCGGAGTTGCTAACGAGCGAGACCCCGACAGCGATAGGTCGTCCTTTCTCGTCTTTCACAAGAACCTTGCTGCCTGGCTTTACCTCCCCCTCAACCCTNGTTATCCCGGGAACCATCACATCAGCACCGCCCAGAATTCTCGCTACCGCACCTGAGTCCACGTNCACTTCTGCAAACTCCGGTGCTACACCGGTTCTGTAAATGTAGAAGAGAGAAGGGATAAGCCCGTGCTCAGTATGCTCTAGCACGGCTAGCATACCATCAAGGTAGTACGCTGCCCGAACTTCGTCGTCTGCGATTTTAGCTACTTCCACGTTCCTGCTTCCCTCTACAGCCTCTCTGAACTTTGCCCCCAGCTCCCTCGCTACTCTCTCTGTGAAGTCCCGTCTATCCCTCTTGCTGAGGCTGTGCCTGCTCGAAATCTTCTTCCCACGAGATGCTTGCGGCATGCGCTACTCCCTCTACGGTATAATACGTGACAACGCCTTCCTTATCAACTATCGCGAGGACGAGCTCGCGGTCGCTCTCCAAGGCTCTCCTGTGCATTTCCTCCAAGTCGGCGAAGCCTATCCTCACCCCCTCTTTGACTATTCTGACAAGGAACCTCCTAGCAGAGTCCTTCCGCCTCCAGTCCACGAGTAGCTCGTAGCTTGTAACACCTGGCATGACGACTAGCGCTCTATTCCTAAGGTCTGTGTATACGTTAAGCTTAACCCAGAAGTCGGGATCCTCCTTCGCGCCTAGCTCTACGAGGTCCTTGAAGCTCAGCTGCTTACCCTTGTCCTCCACAGTTATCATCCCCCTGTTCAGAAGATACGCTGCCTCAACCAGCTCAAGCTCCAAAGCTCCTCCTCTCGTGATTCCATAACCTCTCTGAGCTAGAAACTCGATAGCCGCATTGTCTTTGACCACTACTTTCCTCCCGATTATCTCTGCCCGCCAGACTATAGCTTCCCCGCTTTCCACCCCCCGCATCCTCGGCTCTCTTAAAAGGGGGGCTGCGCCATATTATACCTTCACTGCTACCATGGAGAGTACTATTTTTTGAAAAAACTGTGCAGGCGCGGGGTGGTGCGGGGGCCGGGATTCGAACCCGGGCAGGCCGACGCCAGCGGAGCTCTTATCCGCTAAGATCCTAAGTGTGGGCCCTCGCAGTCCGCCCCCTTTGTCCTAGCTCGGGCACCCCCGCCGCAGTAATAACCACTGGTGGAATGGATTTAAACCTTCTCGTGTTCCAGCTCTAAACTCCCTCGATGCGCCTGATATACTCCTCTTCATCTGTTGCCATCAGCTCCTGTCTAGTGCTTAGCTGCTCCAGTCTTCTCTGCCTCTTCACAAGCCTGGTGATGTACCCTGCTATCTGGTTTCTTAGAACTTTAGATTGTATATCGGCTACTTTTATGAGTGCTTGCTTGTTGTACTCGTAATCTTCGCTGAAGAGGTCAGGGTACTTGCTGAGTAGCTCTCTTGCGGTTCTTTTCACAAGCTTTATCCGCACATTCCCCATCGAGACCCTCCTGCAGAGGTGCTACAGCATAGATTAATTTTTTCCTCTCTTTCAGCGTAGTAAAAAGCAAGGGAAAAATTCCTCTTTTCCATGCACAGAGACAAACTTATTATAATTCTTCCACCAATACTACCTGCAATGGCACCGCAGCAGTGGTTTGCGGCGGAGGAAAGCAGGAGCTACCGCTGGCCCCTATCGATAGAATATTGCACCAGGCAGGAGCGGAGAGGGTGAGCGAGGAAGCCGCAGTTTTTCTTAGAGATTTCCTGGAAAAGCTAGCAAGGGAGGTTGCTAAAGAGGCTGTAGAAGCTTCCCGCCACGCTGAGAGAAAAACCGTGACTGAGGAGGATGTCAAGTTCGCTATAAGCAGAGTTCAGCGGTACCTATGCGCAAACTACGAGCTGTCCAGGCTGGGCTCCTACGAGGAACAACGCTAGCAGAGCTAAGCGCATTTTCTCGGTAAGCAGTGGATGCTGTGCGACATCCTGCAGCACCTACTGCTTCCTGCATGTGTGCGGGGTGAGCGGCGGGAGGAGCCGCGCTCTGTACATTACCTGAGGTGTGAAGATCTCCCGCGCTCACAAAACCTTATTAACCCCTAGGGTGTTTCCTCCCTCGGCCGGGGTAGCTCAGCCAGGTGGAGCACCCGACCGCGCCTGCGCGCGGGGTGAGGCTGTTAACCGGGGGGTCCCGGGTTCAAATCCCGGCCCCGGCGCCACTTCTCGATAGGCTCAGCGTGCTTACAGAATGTCATCGAGCGCGGCCGTAGTACCTACGTATGCTGGGCGAGATATCGAGGATGAGCGTAGAATCACGAGATTTTCCACCCGGGTATGTGATGCCCAAGGACAGCGCATGAAGGTTAGGTTGGTGCTAGGTACTCTGATGGTGTGCTTAGCGCTTGCTAGTGTACTCGCAGCACCGGCTCCGCAAAACCCGGTGTTTTACGCTCGCACTGATCTTTTAGTGACAATTGAGGAGACCTATGAGCTGGACTTCGGCAGCAAGAGCGTGATCACTCTGATGAGCGCGAGCCCGCTGCCCGGTTTTGTTCTCGACAAGTTTGTTGTGGTCTTCGAAGGAGGTGCCCCACAGGGAGTTCAGCCGCTGAAGTACGACAAAAAGAGCGAGCGGATGGGGGTTCTCGAGTCCCTCCTTTCGTACAGCGGGGAGGTGAGCCTCGGATCCAACGGCTACAACAGCACCTGTAGGGTGCGTGCACTAACCGTGATGAGGAGGACCACGTGGCACCCCCTTGGAAGCAGCATAGAAGTAGATACTTCTGAGTTTGCGGGAACGGGTCTCGGAAATGTGCTGCTTAGGATTACTCTCGACAATTACGCGCCTTACGCCATTAAGCAGGTCTTAGGCCCTCAGGGCGAGAACTTACTCGACGTCAGGATACAGGAGTCGCTGGGAGCGGGCGTTGTAAAGGTAGACCCCAAGCACACTGAACTGGTTGTCTCAAAGATAGGCTTCGGCAAGTACACAGTGAAGGTCGAGAAGAGCGACGCATACGTGCTGCCTAGCGCGATGCTCGTCATAGAGGAGGACTTCATCGAGCAGACAGTGCCTGCGAAGGGTAGCAAGACTCTCACGCTTAGGGCTAAATCCGGCTGGAAGCCCCTCGGCTGGATAGTTGTTGCGTACAGTGTGGCCCCAGGACCCCTGGACAACACCTACGTTCAGGTGGAAGGCGATCTGGTAAGCTTCGTTACTGAGAGGAAGGACGAGACAGAGGTTAGGGGTGCTTCGCTGCTTATCCCCCCACTGCTTCTGCACTACTGGATCAGGGCATACCTGGTCTACGGTAGTACGGTGAAAGTGGTAAACCCCAGCAAGCATGACGTGCAGCTGCTGGCAATACCCGTTTACTTCCGAGAGGCTGGTGTGTGGACATCTAAGGGTGTTGAGATCGCTGTCAGCCAGAGAGACCTGGTAGCTGCGCACACAGCATTCCTGGTGGTGCAGGTGCCGGCTATAGCAAGGATCAAGTCCGTCACTCTGCCCAGCGGGATAACAGTCTCGGGGTTCGGGAACTACACGGCAAGCTGGGACGAGGGATGGAGGACCATAGTTGTAGAAGAGCACGAGGTCGCCGTCCAGGTGAAGAACGGGGCAAAAGTCGAAGAGGGCGTGTATGCGGTAGCCATCGAGTGGAACCCCCTGCGCATCAAGCCTGTAGACACTAAGAACAGGGCTGTGGTCGGCGCGGAGGTCATTATCGATGGTCCGTTTAGAGCCTCCAGTGTGACGGGTGTCGACGGGGTAGCAATAGTCAGTGTCTATGCACCGGGTGTCTTCCGAGTGGCAGTCAACTACAAAGGATCAACGGTCGGCGAGGTGCTGCTGGGCACGCTGGTGGAGCAGGAGATAGTAGTTCCCTGCTCTCTCTACGACCTCCAGGTCAATGTGAGAACCGCGCTCGGCACACCCATCCCCGGGGCGCAGGTTACCGTGAGCGGGCAAACTGGGTACACACAGAGTCTTGAGACCGACGACGGTGGGCGAGTCCTCTTCACACAGTTGCCAGCAGGTACCTACTCCGTGAGGGCTGAGTACAAGGGAGTCTCGGCTCAACAGAGTGTGAACCTTGCTGCCGACACGGAGCTAGACGTGAACCTGGGTATACTGTTCGAGCTCCCACTAATAGGCCCAGTCACGATTACAACAGCAGCTGCTGTGGGTGTTGCCTCGGCGCTGGTTGCCGGTGCAGCATTCACAAGGGGTAAGCGCAGGGAAGAAGTAGAGATAGAGCTTGAGTAAGTGCAGCAGAAGATGTACACCAGGAGGTTTTTTCTACCACCTATTTGCTTCTACGAAGTAGAGGATTTTCTCGGGAAAGTAGTCCTTCCTCTCCATGAGGTGGGGAGTCTTACTGTCCTCAGGATGCTTTTGCAGAGGGGTCACGCTTGTCTGCTTGTGGGCGTCGGCGGGAAAACAGCCCTTGTCCGCTGCACTCCGGGTGAAGTCAGTATATCTTCTACCTCTAAGCAGGTACTGAGAAGTTTGTACAAGCTGCTCCTCAAGAGACTATCTGAGACGTGCTGGAGGGATCGCGTCCCAGAGCTCCTCCTGGTATACGTCGGGGACAGCGCTATCCCAGATGCCGAGAGCAAGGTAGCAGCCATCCTCTCGCGCGGTTTGGCGAGGTCGGTTGTGTTTTCTGTCCTCTTTGTGACGCTTTACTGGGCCCTGGTTGGTGCCGCTAAGGTGGATTTCACGGTGGGTACGCTTCTCTCGTTAGCAACCACGTTCTTCACAGCTATTACCCTGCCACCCTACCTGATACTGCGCGCCATACCCCGCTGGAAGGTTACACGGGAGCGCGGGGTGAGAGTTTACAGAGTGCTAATTGAGAGGCTAGATGGTGATGTGATCACAGCAGCGCTCCTGGCCAAGACTGCCTTGAGCAAGCACCCAGGGAGGTACCTGCACCCCAGCGACATCAAGAAGGTGCTGGAGGAGTGGGGTGTGCCTGTGCGTGGGGTTACAATTCTCGAGCTCGACTTCAGCGGCTTACTCGGTGGAAGCGAGAAAGTCGAGCTGTACATAACCTCAGTGCCAGAGATCTCCGCCCTCTCGCTCAGCTTCATTCACGGGTATCCGAGCATAATCCTCAACGCTGAGCTTCTGGCAGACCTTGAACCCCACGAGCTCTCCGCAGTTCTAGCACACGAGCTAGAGCACCTCAAGCATGGGGACGCTCTGTTCCTCCCACTCGCCCTGCTGCTCGGCCTTATGCCTTTAGCCTTCATAGGATCCCTCCTCGTAAAGCATGCGCTACTACTAGCAGTGTACCTAGCTGTGCTGGTCACGTTCCTCACCCTGCTGTGCAGGGCAGTGGAGGTTAGGGCTGACTTGGGTGCGGCTGCTGAGAAGGGGGTTGAACCGTTGAAAAGAGCTATTGTGAAGCTGGAGTATCCGGAGCTGCTTAGAAGTACTTCGCTTCGCAGCAGGATCGTAAGCCTGGCGAAGCCCTCCCTCCGACCCCCTGCCTGGCTCAGAATAGTTGCTCTCGAGAAGTACTCCGGGAGATCCTCCCTCATAGAGGCCCTACTTATCAATATCCTGGCACCGAGGTTGGCCGCGGCCTTCGAGCATACAGGCTGTTCTAAATCCTGCAAAAAACTATGCAGAAGACTGTTGAGGAGCGATGCCCGAACATGCGAATGCGGTATGGCCGGAATACCTGAGTAGTACTCTCTCTGCCCTTTAATAGCTCTTGATTAGAGTCTGCCTGCTCTTTCTCAACGAGCGCGCATGAGCATCCGGGCAAAAATCCTAAAGGCTGTCGAGATCCTAGAGGATCTCGCCTTGTCCAAGGACATTGACGAGAAACAGCGGAAGGCTCTGCTCCAGGTGGTGAGGCTGCTCTCGGAGGTTCAGGACGAGGTCATCGATGCGAAGAGTAGAGTTAGAGAGCTTACCTATACTCTCCGTGAGCTCAGCGAGCTACTGGGATTAGAGGTCAAGCTGACAGAGCCCAAGCTTGCGGTGGAGGATGAGCTGGTAGAAGCCATAGACAAAAGCTCTATGGTGGAGCTCGAGATAGATGGGGAGAAGGCTATTGTGAAAAAGCTTATTTCGGCGCAAGCGAGTACCTAAGCATAAGAGTACCGGCAATGGAGGCGGGCTTTCGTGCGCTTCAAGAGCTCAGCTAGGCTGAAACAAAGTAGCGAGGTTGTTAGGAGAGACTTTTCTCCCGATGAGCTTTTCAACAGGCTTCTCGCCAGAGCTCAGCAGCGAGTGATCGTGATCACAGTCCTCGGCGTCGCTGCGTTCCTTCTTCTAATACTGACCCCGTTTCTCATCCCAGCNGTGGACGCAGCGGTTGTAGCCCCGTTCGCTGCCGCTGCGCTAGCAGTGTCCGCGTGTGCATACACAAGCTATGAGATAGCAAGGTGCGTCGCAGATGCGTACTCGTACAAGCTCTACGTGAGGCTTGCACAGGTGCAGCAGCTTTCCGCCGAGGAGGCACCCCGCGCAGCTGAGGCTACACAGGTTCTTGCTAAACCCGCTGTCCCGGTTGTGCGGCAACCGCCACCGTTGCCTTCGAGGCCTCCCCCGCAGCAAGTACCGCGCCCAGCACCTGTTGCGGTGCAGCCACCAGCCACCACCACTACGCAGCAACACGAGGTACCCATGCAGCCGATAAGACCCGTGCAGCCGATCCAGAGAACTCAGGCCCTGCATGCTGTGCGCGCCGAGGCTCCTTCATGCCCGCAGTGCGGCCGCGAGCTGCCATATGGGGACTTGCACTTGCTATGCCCGTTCTGCGGCTTTAGGCTTAAGTAGAGCGCATTTCCCTGAGGAGGAGCAGAAGTACTAGGAAGCCTGAAGCAAGTACTGCGTAGCGCTCTACGTCCTCTCTAGCGTCGGCTGCCACGCGTATTGTCAGTTTAACCTCTCGCGCGCCCGTGGGAGCGTGCACCAGAAGGTAGTCATTAGGATCGCTCCCGCTCACGCGGTACAGGATAATGATGTTGTCGAGTTCGTTCACAGAGGCTTTGGAGATTTTGTCAGCAGGCGTGCTGCCAGCACTCGCTGTCAAGTCTATCGGTAGCGTAACACCCGAAATGCTTGCAATCACGAATATGTGGGGGTAGGCGCCTTCCAGGGTGAAGGAGATAGTGCTGGTAGCTATGCTCTGTCTGGCTTCAGGGAAGGCGATGTAGGCGTAGACAAGAGAGGTGTTCACCCCCTGTAGCTTAAGCAGCGCAGCCACGAAAGCATGCACATCCCCGCAGGAGCCTACCATGCGCTCCATGAACGCTGCAGGGCACGTCACACCCCCCTCTTCTCGCACGGAGTACTTGTATCTCTCAAGAGTCCACCGCACCACGTTAATGATGTACTGGTCAACGGTATCGCTGGGCTTCCTCAGCTGGTTAGACAGTGCCACTAGATCTTCGAAGGATTTGCTCGAGGAGTTGCACCTCCAGAAACCTCCCGGGTAGGTTCCCTCGAGATTACTCCACGTGATCCTCTCCCGGAGGAGCCACCTGCCCCTGAAGGGTGGCGACGCAACCCTTACATCCTGGACGAGCGTGATGTTCACTGCTCCCGAGAAGTAGATGGGCCCGGGGTCTGCGTACTCGTTCCCCTCGCTATCCCTCTTAACGGAGAAGTTAGCGGGCACGCCGTTGACGTACATCTGCGCACGTGTTCTCTCCTGGATCTGGTCGATGGTGGGTACTAGGAGGAAATGCCTGGAGAAAATTTCGGCGCCGATGATCCCCTCGCCTCTCGCCACGTACTCGACTCTGATGTGGTAGGTCTTGTAGAGTAGAGGCGCTGTAATCGTCACGGTGAGCACCAGCACGTAAATCCATTCAGGCTTCTCTGACAGCATAGCCCTGGTGGCTTTAAGGCGAGACAAAAACATTAATCTTGGTCATGAGAGGTGGGGAGGGTGACCGTGGGAGAGAGAAAAGGTTTCGTTGCGAGGGTTTCGGGACCTGTAGTGTTCGCCAAGGGTGTGAATGACATCAAACTTGGAGAAGTAGTCTACGTGGGCGAGGAAGGGCTCCTTGGAGAGGTTGTGCGTGTGTCCAGAGATCACTTCGCCATCCAGGTCTACGAGGATACGAGCGGCCTAAGACCTAAGGAACCCGTGGTCGCCACGGGTAAGCTGCTCGTGGCCGAGCTGGGACCTGGCCTCCTAGGAAGGGTTTTCGACGGTGTACAGAGACCCCTCGAAGACATAGCAGCGCTCGTGGGCCCCTTCGTCAAGAGGGGTGTGAAGGTCCCGGCGCTCCCGCGGAATAAGCGGTGGCACTTCAAGCCCGCAGTGTCCCGGGGAGAGAAGCTGGGTCCCGGTGATGTAGTGGGAGTAGTTCAGGAGACACCCCTCATCGAGCACCGAGTGATGGTACCCCCAAGTTTAAGCGGTGTCGTGAAGGAGGTAGTCCCCGAGGGAGACTACACGATTGAGGAGCCAGTAGTTATACTGGAGCGTGGCGGTGCAGAGTTCCCTGTGTACATGAGGCAAGAGTGGCCTGTGAGGCAGCCGCGGCCTTACAAGGAGAGGCTACCCAGCGACGTGCCCCTGCTTATAGGTCAAAGGGTGTTAGACACATTCTTTCCGGTAGCCAAGGGCGGCGCGGGCGCTATCCCCGGTGGCTTCGGCACGGGAAAAACAGTTACGCTGCACAAGATCTCAATGTACAGCCTCTCACAGATAGTGGTCTACATTGGGTGCGGGGAGAGGGGTAACGAGATCGCTGAAATGCTGAAGGAGTTTCCCGCGCTGAAGGACCCAAAAACAGGGAGGCCTATCATCGAGCGCAGTATAGTGATAGCCAACACCTCAAACATGCCGGTTTCTGCCCGCGAAGCATCGATCTACATGGGGGTGACGATTGCCGAGTACTACAGGGATCAGGGCTACGATGTTACTCTGATAGCTGATTCTACGAGCAGGTGGGCTGAGGCGGTGAGGGAGATCGCCGGTAGGCTAGGCGAGCTACCTGTGGAGCGCGGCTACCCAGCCTACCTACCCGACAAGATCGCGGAGTTCTACGAGAGAGGCGGCAGGGTTAAGGCTCTCGGCAGGCCTGAGAGGGAGGGCTCTGTCACAGTCCTGGGCGCGGTCTCGCCGCCGGGCGGCGACTTCAACGAGCCTGTGACAATCCACACCTTGCGCTTCGTTGGCACCATGTGGGCCCTCGACACAGACCTTGCCTACAGGAGACACTTCCCCGCCGTGAACTGGCTGAGGAGCTTCAGCCAGTACGCCGACATTGTAGAGAGGTGGTGGGTCAAGAACGTGGCTCCCGACTTCCCGCAGTACAGGAGGAGGGCATTACGGCTGCTAACTGTGGCAAGCGAGGTGGAAGCTATAGCATCTGTTGTTGGCGAGAGCGCGCTGCCGGACGACCAGAGGTTGATCCTACTGGCCTCTGAGGTAATCAAGGAGGGTTTCCTAAGGCAGACGGCTCTAGAGGGGGAGGATGTCTTCTGCAAGCCAGAGAAGCAGTATTGGCTCCTCAAGATGATGGTCGACTTCTACGACAAGGCTTACGAGCTGATCAGAAGAAGAGTCTCGGTGGAGGAGATAATGCGGCTGCCTGAGATTTACGAGATGATGCAGGTAAAGGAGGATGAGAGGGGCTTGGAGGCTGTTAAGGAACTTTACAGTAGAGTTATGTCTAAGCTGGAGGAGATAGCTAAAAGACATGGAATAGTGCTGGAGAGCTCAGCAGAGGTGATTGCAAGTGCCTGACGATCTGCTCCAGTACGCTATCCCGAGGGTCAGCGGCAAGATATACCGGGGGGTGAAAGAGCTTAAGGGCAGCCTCCTCGTGCTCGACGGGGTCGAGGAGGCTGCTTACGACGAGGTTGTCCTGATTTTCGGGAAGGATGGGCGGGAGAGGGTCGGCAGGGTACTTGACACGAGCATCGGAACGGCAGTGATACAGGTACTAGGTGATAGAGAAGGGTTAGAGACAGATACTCTCGTGAAGCTCACGGGAACTACATTTAAGGTTAGGCTCTCCGAGGATGTCCTAGGGAGGGTGTTCAATGGACGTTTCGAACCGATAGATGGTCTTCCACCAATTCTCTCGGGGGAGATGAGGGAGATAACGGGGTCTCCGATAAACCCCGTTATGAGGGAGTATCCACACGATTTCATTCAAACGGGTATATCGGTTATCGATGGTCTCTTCAGCATGGTAAGAGGGCAGAAGCTGCCCATCTTCAGCGTATCAGGGCTGCCGCACAACATGGTCGCAGCGCAGGTAGCGAGGCAGGCCACCGTGCGCGGCGAGGGTGAGCAGTTTGCCGTAGTCTTCGCCGGGATAGGTCTCAGGAAGACGGAGGCTGAGTTCTTCCTGGAGCAATTCAGGGAGACTGGCGCCATTGATAGGATGACCGCTGTGATCAACCTTGCCGACGACCCAGCAGTGGAGCGCCTTATGACGCCGAGGATAGCTCTGACTGTCGCGGAGTACCTAGCATTCGACCTCGGCATGCATGTGCTCGTCGTAATGACGGACATGACGAACTACTGTGAGGCGCTTAGGGAGGTCAGCTCTGCCCGCGGCGAGATACCGGGTAGGCTCGGGTACCCCGGCTACCTCTACAGCGACCTGGCAACCATATACGAGAGGGCGGGAGTGATAAAGGGGAGGAGGGGTAGCATAACCCTGTTCCCGATACTCACGATGCCCGGTGGCGACCTCAGGCACCCCATCCCAGACTTGACAGGCTACATCACAGAAGGGCAGATATTCCTGAGCCAGGAGCTCTACAGCCAGGGCATCTACCCGCCTGTGCACATCCTGCCTAGCCTCAGCAGGCTGATGAAGGCTGGCATAGGTCCCGGGAAGACAAGGGAGGATCACCGCTACCTTGCCGACCAGCTTTACGACGCTTACTCAAGAGGGATAAAGGCTAGGGATCTGGCCAGGGTTATCGGCGAGATAGGCCTCAGCGAGAGGATGCGCAGGTACATGAGGTTCGCGGAGGAGTTAGAGAGCAAGTTCGTGAACCAGGGCTTTTACGAGAATAGGAGCATCGAGGAGACGCTGGACAGAGGCTGGGAAGTGCTTTCGATACTGCCCGAGGAGGAGCTNGTAAGGATACCCAGNAGGATCATCGAGAAGTACCACCCCAAGTACAGGAGCTGATGCGAGATGATNAGCGAGCTNAGGTTCCTGCCAGCCTCNAGGGGNACGCTGCAGCTACTCAGNCGNAGGCTNGAGCTCGTGAGGAGGGGTAAGGACATCTTGCAGATGAGGAGGGATCAGCTCGCCAAGGAGCTGCTCGAAATGCTCGAAGAGCTGAGGAAGCGGTCGGAAGCCGAGAGCGCATTCCTCGAAGCCTCGAGGAGAATTGCGGCACTGCGCGTGGCTCGAGGCGAGCACGAGTTTAGATCCATCGTGTCCCTGGTTAAACCTCCCAAGGTTATTGGTGTCATAGTCAGCTACCAGGGTGTTCCTGTGCCGCAGGCCAGGATAGCTGAGGAGCCTGACTTCTCGAAGGTCGCAGACCCGGAGTATCGTTCAGCCATGGAGGAGCTCTGGAAGGCTGTGCGGAGCTTGATCGAAGTCGCTAACATGGAGGTAGCTGTTGAGAAGATTAGCGAGCAGCTCTCCTATGTAAACAGGATTGTAAACAGCCTGGAGAAGAACGTTATCCCCCTTCTTCAGGATGCGCTTCGCAGGGTGGAGGAGAGGATCCTGGAGGAAGAGTTAGAGGACTTCACGAGGATAAAGCTGCTCGCGGGGGCGTGAACCCATGGAGGTATACGCCGCGGTGAGAGCGCACGGGATAAAATCCAGGCTTCTCTCCAAGCAGGACTACGAAGCTCTCGTATCGGGTGCAAAGCAGCTCTGGGACTTCCCCGATTATGCTCATGTATCAGCGAGAGACCCGTTGGAGAAGAAGCTGGAGAAAGTTTATGAGGTGTATGTTAGAAGAATGAGTCTGCTAGCTAGGATACCAGAGGTGTCCAGCCTAGTATACGCTCTGCTCGACCGCCTCGAAGTGGAGAACATTAAATTCCACCTGCGCCACGTCACGGGATACCAGAGGCCAGTGCTTTACTACCCCTACGGTCGCATACTAGGTCTTGAGAAGCTGTTGTCTTTGAAGACCGAAAGTGCTATCTGGGAAGAACTCTCGAGAACCCCGTTGAAGGCTCCAGCAGCGCCTTCTTTTAAAACCAGGCTAATAGCAGAGAGAGAGGTTCTACTCGAGATCCTCTACTACAACTACCTCGCGGGAACAATATCCAGCCTCAAAACGGGGAGGGAAGTTGTTGAGACTCTCACAAAGCTCGTTATCTACCATCTCACTGTGAGCTATGCCCTCTGGAGGAATTTCCTCCCCGAGGACATAATCCGGTCTCTTCTCGAGATGCACGCGCTACGCCTCAAACCTAGCGGCGAACTTCTAATAGAACTGAGAGGGTCGACTACGGAGATTCTCCAGAAAGGCGTTAAGATGCTAGTCGAGCGTGCGAGGACGGAAGCATTAAACCACCCCTTAGACCTAGCCTATATCTACGCGCTAAACTACCTACTACTCCTGGAAGCTCAAAACCTTGAAAAAGTTCTGATCGGTAAGGAGCTTGGTGTCGCGGAAGAGGTATTGTTGAAAAACCTTATTTTCCCACAGCTCTCCTGATTATATCCTACCTAGGATCAGTATTGCGACCAGCAGACCGTATACTGCAATACCCTCAGCGAGCCCTCCCATGATCAGCAGCCAGACTGTCAGCTGTGGCCTCTCCGCAGCTGCGGCGAAACCCCCTCTTGCTACAGAGCCTAAAGCGTAGCCCGCTCCTAGAGTTGAACCTGCCACCGCGATTGCTCCAGCTAGCAAAGCTACAGCGTCCGGCATCTCCAACTTACGGGGCATCTCCTCTGAAGCGCTAACTGTGGGGGGAGTAATCCTTGAAGCCGCCAGCGCTAGGGCGCTTCCGGCAGCTGCTAGGACTATGATGCTCATTGTGGTAAAAAGGAAGTGCTACTCTTCGTTGTTTTTCGTTGCTGACGGGCACAGCAGATCGCTCAAAACAAGGAGTATTTAAACCTTGGTTTCTCCTGAGGCTAAGTCCGCGGTCTACCTTACAAAGAGCGGTTTGAACTCTACTCCTTCTCCCTTGAAGAACTTTGTCGAGAACTCGTAGTACAGCAGCCTCATAGCCTGGATACCCACTGCTAATGCCTCTATTGCGAGTACTAGGAAGTTGGCTAATAGATAGCTCGCGAGCTCGCCAGCGATGGGGCTCATATTCTCGGCCAGGATACTAAACGCCTCGTGGGCCATTGCGAACGCGGCAAGCCGTATGTACGAGAGAGAGTTGGCAGGCAGGGCTAGCAGCATCTCTATAACCTCTGAGATAGCATGCATGATCTTCTCAGATTCTCCTTTTATCTTCCACTCGTATACACCGTAGCCTACTACCGTTAGCAGGGAGAGAAGCAGAAGGTACATGAAGGGCTGCAGCTGAGGCGCCGAGAGCACGCCTAGGTCGAAACCGCTGGTGGCCAGGTGGTAGGCTATCACAATGCCTGAGGAGTAGAACAGGATTCCCATGCCCCCCATGCCGCTGAAGACCGCTCCAGGAACATCTCCTGCTCTCACCAGGTTCACGACATTCAGCGCCAGCGCCAGCAATAGCTGCGCGGCGCCAAACCACAGCGCGACAGCGATCATCTCGTAAACATCGTGTATCGGGCTAATCACAGGGTGCGCCAGAGGCTTTAGGAATACTACGAAGCCATAGAGCGCACCAAATATGACTCCGGAGATGCCCGCCAGAAGGGCCAGTGCGCCCAGAGAGGCAGCACCCTCCTCGCTTATGCCCAAAAGCCTGAACCTGGTCTTCAGAAGCCAGGCGCCGAAGAGGGCTATGACGAGGCCCTGCCCAACGTCTCCGAACATCATTCCGTACATGGTTACGAATAGCAACGTGAAGAAGGGTGTGGGGTCTATCTCCCAGTAAGAGGGTACTCCGCGCAGAGATGTTAGCAAGTACAGGTGTTTCCTCAGCCCCCGAGCCTCGATGAACGTTGGGGCAGGCTCGCTCCGCGGAACCTCTGCGTCTTTTGAAGTAGATTATGCGCGGGACCATCCGATGAATAGCTTCCTCCAGCTTCTGCTTTTCCTTAGCCGGGATGTAGCCCTCAACTACCGTCACTCGTCTTTCCCTCATTACTCTCAGTTCTCTCAACAGGGACCGCGCTCTGAGAGCCGTCTCGATAAGCGGCGCATACTGAAGCACAAAGTGCACCTTGCGAAGTACCTCCTTCAAATGGCTTGTATCTCTGCCCAGCATCTCGGGAAGCTCACGCAGGGGGATCGACGAGAGCAGGGAAAGCTCTATGTTGGCTCTTTTTATGCTCTTAATGGCTTCTTCCGCACTAGCTATTAGAAGCCTAAGCTGGGAGTACCAGCTTGGGTGCTGCTCAGTAGCCGCACCCTAAGCTTGTGTAGGTTTGCCAAAGCTCTAGGACCTCATGCCTTCCTAAGCGTCTTAGCATCTCGCTTAGACCGCTTTTATCCCCAGAGATGCGCGTATAGACTGCGCTTGCCAGGATCTCAGTTTTCCTCGAGTCTAGGCTATCTGTAACCTGTTCCTTCAGGCTAGCAGCTCCCTCTCCCGGTCTGTGCAGGAAGGCTACCGCGGTGTGCCTTCTCCTTGAATCTCTCGCAATTCTCTCCAGATCCTCTAGCTCTCCTTCCAGCAGAGCGGCATAGTAGCGCTGGTACTCCTTCTCGAAACNCACCTTGACGTCGGCAGCTCTCTGCAGGTACATCTTCAGATCTTCCGCAAGATCGCTTACACCGCAGAGGATGCAGTAGGCCTTATCCTCACTCAGTGATTGCTCCACCTCGAAAACCATCCGCTTGGCTGCAAGCAGCGAGTTGTAGATCTGCACACTCTGCAACAGCTCTGAGGAAAGCGCATCTCCCGCATCTCCCTCCTTCACCACTTTCCTCACAAGCTCCTCATCGAGGTTTCTCTCATTGAGTACGCTGTCTACTGCAGTGGTGAGCTTCTTGTCGAGACCGAGCTCCTCCAATGAGCCCGCTCCTCTCTCGTAAGCATAGGCCACTAGATGCAGCGAGATAAACTTCAGCAGAGCAGTCTCTAGACCAGGCAGTTCCTTTCTCAAATTCTCCACTGCTTGGTGAGCCTTCTCTAGAACCTCCTCCCGCACAGTCCTCTCGAACTCTAAGGCATCACGCAGGATGGACGCTATATCTAAAAGCGTGCCGAGAGCCTCCCTCCTAACTCTAAGCTCCTCCTCCTCAAGCCTGTTCTTAATGTTCTCGAAGCTGTCGTAAAACCACTCAGGGAGACCGAGGGAGGTACGGTATTTCTTTTTTACACTCTCAACCTTTTCTACTGCAGACGTAGGGTATGTGAGGAGCAGGGCATACTCTCCGGGAGAGAGCTTCAGCTTCTTAACGGCGCAGCCTGTCCTGAGAAGCTCTACCGTGGCGCTACCTACGTACCCCTCGGTGACAAATANCACGTCGGCTATAGTCCCGTAGAGCTCCTTGTGCAGATTACTCGGGCTTACTCCTAGCGCCTCTAGTTGCTCCGCTAAAGCGCGCAGCATCTGTAGCTTCTCGTACTCATCAAAGATTTTTTCGAGCTTCAGGAGGAGGGGGTCGTCCTCTTTTAGAACCTTCCTCGCAGTTGATAGCGCTTTTTCCATATCCAGCGTGGTGGGGGACACCCTTCCCTCAAGGATGTCGACGAGCAGCTCGGGCAGCACAGCGTCTTCCCGAAGAGGTTCTTCGAGGTGAACCTTCGCGACGGCTTGCAGAGCAGCTAAAAGCTCTGCTTCGTGCTCCGCAGGCACAGCAATCCTGAAGCGTACTAACTTCTCGGGAACCAGAGTCATTGAGTCCTCCTAGGGGTGGAGCAAATGGATGCTATTTTGGTTTTTCTCTTTTCTCTCCTTTTGGAGGAATTTTGCCTTGAACTCCATGAAGGAGGTGAGGTAGCTCTCGTAAGCACCTGTTCTAAGCAGGTATTGAGCGTATCTGTACAGGGCTCCGAGCGCTCTTACAGCTCTTTCGGGCGTCGGGTATGCGGGGACGCCCCTCTTCTCAAACTCCTTTCTCTCGAGAATCGCGGTCTCGCTCCAACCGGTGTCTACGGCGAGTACAGGTTTAGAGTACTTCGAGGCGATCTCTGCTAGCCGCTTTGCTAGCTCAACTGGATCCGGTATACCTGGCACCTGGTGTAGCGCTAGAACGACCACAGCGTCCAGCTCCTCGCTGCTGAGCATAACTTCGAGAGCATTAACGAACATCTCCGTAGTGGCAGAACCCGTGAGATCCACGGGGTTCTTGATCTGCGCAAAAACCGGTATCTCCCCCCTCTTTCTCATCTCCTCGAGCTTCTCGAAAGTCTCACCTTCTAGAATCGGAACTTCGAGCCCTACCTCCTCTGCCTTGTCTGCGGCCATCACTCCAGCGCCACCTCCGTCTGTCAGTATACCGACACGCGGTCCCCGCGGTGGTGGCTGGTAGACGAATGCTTTAGCGAAGTCGAACAACTCCTCCATGTCCATAGCCCTTATGACGCCACTTTTCTCGAAGGCCGCGTTGTACACCTCGTCCACCCCGGCCAGTGCTGCTGTGTGCGAGGCAGCAGCCCTACGCCCCGCGGAAGTTCGCCCTGCCTTGAGCGCTACAATGGGCTTCTTTCTAGAGACCTCGCTTGCCACCTTTACGAACTCTCTCCCCCTATTCACATTCTCCAGGTAGAGCAGGATTACCCTAGTAAGCTCGTCCTCGGAGAGCAGGCTGAGGAGCTCTACCTCGTCGATATCCGCCTTATTACCTATGCTTATGAAGTGCGAGAGACCTATACCCTCCCCAGCCATGTAGTCCAGCGCGGCTGTACCTACAGCACCACTTTGCGATATTAGGGCGACGTAGCCCGGCTCAGGCCGGGGTGTGCTGATTACAATTCTGCCATCGCCGAGAACCTTCTCGCTGGGGAGGAACAGCGTGTCTAGGCCACTCCAGGGGGAGAATACACCTATGCAGTTAGGACCAATTATTCTCACACCCTTCTCCTTAGCAATTTTCATAACCTCCATCTCCAGCTCTTTGTTTCCAACCTCGCTGAAACCAGCAGAGATTATAATCGCAGCTTTTATGCCGTGTAAACCAAGCTCACCGATAACTGCTGGGACTAGCTTCGCGGGGACTACTACCACGCCTAAGTCGGCTCCTTCCGGTACCTCGCTGATACTTCTGAAGGCCTTTTCTCCTAGAATGCGCTCAGCGTTAGGGTTTACAGCATACACCTGCGCCTTAAGCAATCCTTTACTCCTATTCTCCAAGAGATTCCGAAAGATTACGTGGCCAGGCTTGCTGGGATCCCTAGAGGCTCCAACCACTATAACTCCCTTAGGCCAGAGGAAGCTCTTCAGCTCGCTCATACACCGCCAACATGGCACGCCACCCTGCCTGTTATTAATTTACATTTCTCACCCGGATGCATCTTCTCTCCAAGCGAAGTTGCTCTCTCTTTTTACACTAATGCTAGCATCTCCGGTATACTCGCGAAAAGGGGTAAAACCTCTGCGCGCACCTCCAAAAGGTCTCACCTATTATTTGTTATATTCTACAATACCCTAGGGAGGTTCCTCAAATAAACAAAAAAATATACTTTCACCTGCATCTATGCCCTCGACATATAACTCATGGGGGAAGGCGTGCTTTAGGTGTCCGGGCATTATGCAGGTAGCTGTAGATGCGAGGCAGAGTCTCTCAGTGGTGCGAAAGCTGGAGAAGGAGTACATCTCGGATATCGACTGGGAGAAAAGAGAGAACGCTAACCACACTGTCAGTTACAGTAATTTCCGTAATTACCTCTTCGAGAAGCTTGTCAAGAACAAGGAGGTTCTAGCGGATTACTTGCCGCCNGCCGCAGTAGAAGCGCACTTCAACGGCGATATACACATCCACAAGCTCCCTGACAGCTTGTGGATCCCCTACTGCGCGGGCTGGAGCTTTAAGCGTATTCTCGAAAAAGGATTGAGAACTCCCACTGTCACCTCTGCACCAGCTAAGCACCTGGACACGGCTGTGGCACACCTCGTCAACTTCTTCTTCATGGGTGCCCAGGAGTGGACGGGCGCTCAAGCCGTCAGCGCATTTGACTTATTCACGGCACCCTTTGTGCACACCGATGGGCTTAGCTACGAGCGGGTGAAGCAGATCCTCCAGGGAATGCTCTTCGAGCTGAACTACCCTGCTAGGTCGGGTTACCAGACGCCCCTTCACCAACATCACCCTGGTTATGGATACGAGCAAAGATATGCTCGAGGGTAGCGCGATTGTGTGGTGGTTCTAGGGTTGGTTCTCTTGGTGATTTTGTGGGTGAGGCGCTGGTGGTGGGTCGTGCGCTGTTCGAGCTCTACGCCGCTGGCGACGCGCTGGGCCAGCCCTTCACCTTCCCCATACCAACCCTCATGCTCACGAAGAACTTCGACTGGAGCGGGAGGAGGTGGGGCGAGCTCACAGACCTCATCTTCGAGGCAGTAGCCAGGAAGGGCACAGCCTACTTCCTCAACGGCTACGCAAGCAACGTCGAAGCCCTCTACGCCATGTGCTGCAGGCTGACGATAGACGTTAACCATGTGGTGTCGAAGAACAGGTTATCCTTCTCGCTGAGGCTGGATAGGGCGGANGCNGAGGANGCTCTCGAGAACTTCCTTAGAGCGAGGGAGANCTCCAGGACCTACGGTATATGGGCGCTTCCAGACGCTACTGGTAGCCTTGGAGTGGTGACGCTCAACCTGCCTAGGAT
>Ga0065719_100796_pt1 | contig 23941 bp, 24 predicted proteins | sample GBSCel85sediment_FD_59106 | JGI IMG/M metagenome (GOLD analysis project Ga0065719, IMG submission 59106) | Hot spring sediment microbial communities from Great Boiling Spring, Nevada - Cellulolytic enrichment CS 85C v3 (version 3) | ecosystem: Environmental > Aquatic > Thermal springs > Hot... | reverse complement strand
TTGAAGGTCTTTGTAAACAATGCAACTCTCTTTATGGCGTAGTACCTCTTTGAAAGCTCTCCCCATTCTCTAATAGGAGCTTCATAGTCATATGTTGTAGTTATATACTTACCTGTGTAGTAGCCAGGGTTGGTCCCGCCATGGAACATATATATGTTTATTCCATTTATCCCCATACCTATGGCGCTTTTAACCAATGTTTCTGTCCATTCAGCTGGAAAACTACCTCTATTTGTAGGTAAAGGCCCTCCAAATGTAGAGAACCATCCACCCTCTAACTCCATAAACATTTTCAGCAATTTCTGGCTGGGTCTTCATATAGCTTCTAACCTTGGTTATCAAATCCCTGTATGTTCCAGGGGAGCTGGGTAATCGTCTATTGTGTTTATGATAGGTGTTCCCTCAACNTNCCAATCCTCATTAGTTATTATAGGAATGCTCTTAACATACTTTCTAGCAATTTCGTATAGCTTAAGCATGTATGGAGCATCTCCCCAGAAATACTCGTTCTCGATCTGTAGAAGAATTGTGGGACCTCCGTTTAATAAAGAACTTCTTTCTACTACTGGTAGAACTGTAGAGTACCACTTCTCTGCATATCTAATATAGTTCTCATCAAGAGACCTCAACACAGAGACTTTTTGGTAAAGCCAGTTTGGATGACCACCGCTATCCCACTCAGAACATATATAGGGCCCAGGCCTGGCTATAAAGTATAGCCCAAGCTGCTTAACTAATTGAATATAACCTTCAAGATCCCTGCTAAAAGCAGAGGATTCGTAGGGAGAATTAGAGGTGTTATCGCTAAACAGCAAAACATTCTCTATAGGTTCATGCCAGTTCCAAGCAATATAGCTGGCAATACAATTCAAACCTGCTCTCTTAGCCTTCAAAAGCCTATCAAACCACAGCTCCTTGGGAACTCTAAAATAATGGATTTCACCACAAAACAAAAACACTCTTTTACCATCTATAGTTAAAAACCCATTATCTATATACACCCTACCCAATTCCAACACCCAACAACAATAAATTGTACATAAAGCTGAGATAAAAAACTGCAATTAAATAAAAATATAAATTCTTCTTATCCCTCCACCTTAAAAGTAAAGCCATAATATCAAGCCTTTAAATGAAACCTTGTCTCTGTTAAAATACTTTCATTTGCGACAAGGTTAAGATAGCTATAGTTATCGATATGAATCTATGGAATAGCTTAGAGCTAGAGCTTCTCAATATTCTAAGCACTGTACAAGGCTTTATTTATTGCTCTTCATTGTTTTAGAAAAACCTGTTATTGTTAGTGCTACATGTTTAATACCTTTAACAAAGTCTTCAATTCTAATGTTTTCGTTTGGTGCATGGGCTCTTGAGTCATAGTATCCTACACCTGCCCCTGTTAATGGTGTTCCAATGTAGTTTGCTATATAGTAGTATGGACCTGACCCTGCTGATAGTGGTAATAGCTGTGGTTTAACACCATATACCCTCTCAGCTGCATTTATAGATGCTTGAACTATCTTTTCATTTGGTTTTGTAGAACCTGCAGGGTACATTCCATGAAGAACAATCTCAAACTTGTCAATACCTAGACTCTTTATATGTTGCCTAAGTTTCTCAAGGATTTTCATCGGATCTTGTCTTGGAACAAGCCTAATATCTATCTTGACCCCAGCTACTGATGGGATGACAGTCTTAGATCCTTTCCCAATGTAACCTGCATAGATACCTGAAACATTTATTGATGGAGATAGATAGAGTGTTTTCAGAGCCTCAAACCCTTCTAACCCAGTGTTGAACCTGTCTATACCTAGCATCATCTTCAATTCGTTCAACTCATCTAAATCTAGCTCCTTGAGAAGCTCAAGAGCCTCAGGATGAATCTCAACATCATTGAAAAGCCAATCAACAAGTATTCTACCATCGCAGCTCTTTATAGATGAAAGTATATGGGATAGACACCAAACAGGGTTAGGGACTAAAGGTGAATACCCACTGTGAACATCTCTACAAGCTCCTTTCAACATTATCTCTATATATAGCATACCTTTAAAACCTAGAAGGATATGAAGCCTACCTCTACGATCAACCGAGGCTGTTTCCCAGAAACCTCCATCGGCTTTAAGCCAATTCTTCAAATCCTCAACAGCTTTAGATAGTGTTGGAGAACCTATCTCTTCCTCACCCTCTATAATCCACTTAACCTTAACCCCAAGCCTATCTAGATAAGGTGTAAGAGCCTCGATAGCAGCTAACCTTGCAACAATATCACCCTTGTTATCAGATACACCTCTACCAAAAATCTTACCATCTCTCTCAACAAGTTGAAATGGTGGAGAATCCCAAAGCTCTAAAGGATCAGGTGGCTGAACATCGTAGTGGTTATATATAAGGATAGATATAGGCCCATCCCCAAGCTCACCAACAACCATTGGATGCCCACCATAGCTTTTAACCTCTGTGCGAAAACCAACCTCAGAAAGCATTGATGAAACAAGCTGGGCTCCCTCCAACATCTCACTACTACCTTTAACAGCTGAAACAGTATCTACAGCAACGAGATCCGATAGCATACAAATATACCTGCGGTAGCTACGATCAATACTACTCAAAACATTTATCTCAATATCCTCAAACACCACACCACCCATACTCATAACAACAACCTCTACTATAAAAGTCTCTATCAAAAACACTATCTCTAGCTCCATAGAAAAATCACAAACTCTCTATATCTCTATGCCAATGTTTTAAAAAGAATACCAATAAAACATTACATAGCTTACTATAATATGTTCATGGATATCCATCAATAGTGTTGAATATCTTGATGTAAAACATTTCTATACTATTCTATTTTATAGAAGTTTCCTTAGCTTATCAATAAACTTCTTAACATCCTCTATTGACAGCTTAACCTCATTGGAAGGCAAGATTGATATAATTGCTATTTGTAATTCGATCTCAAAAATTAAAGCTTACCATAGTTTATAGATATTGGAATTGTTTTATAAGCTTTTAAAACTTAGACAAAGGCATGGCAACAACAAGTATAGCTATGTCTACAGGAGATTAAGGATTTTAATACTACAAGCATTGCTTTGCATAATATAAAAATTGGCTTCTAATAACTGATTTTAGTGAGGTATATTGGGTATCGGGTTTGATATTAGGTATCATCTCAAATTAGATGAGAAGTAACTAGTATATAATTTACATAGAGCAAATAATTTTGCTATTTTAATTAAATGTGTATAGAGTTTTGAATTTTATACACATTATGATAAATCTATATACACTATAATAGGAAAAATTTATATTGATGTTGCAACTTTTAATAAGTTCAGTATGGTGAATTATATGAATAGATCTATAGTTATAGCTATACTGGTTGTAGTAGCTATAGTTACTATCTCAGCATATTATATACTTCAATACTATGTACCTCAAGCGTATAGACGTTATGAAGAGTCTTCAACATCTACCCCTATCACTACAACTATTCAGCTTCAAGGTATAGTTTTGCAGGGTGCAGGTGCAACATTTGTTTATCCACAGATTGCTGAATGGGCAAGAAGGTTTCAAAGTAGATATGGGGTTCAAATAGATTATCAATCTGTTGGTAGTGGAGCGGGGCAGTCAATGTTCTTTCAAAAGGTAGTTGATTTTGCATGTAGTGATCCACCTCTATCTAGAGAGAATTGGTTGAAATATAATGGCTCTGTAATCCAGATTCCATGGCTTTTCGGACCTGTGGCTATAGTCTACAACATTCCTGAGCTTCCTCGTAATGCTGTTTTAAAGCTTGATGCAGTTGCGATAGCTAAGATATACAAGGGAGAGATTGTGTATTGGGACGATGAATATATAAAGAATTTGAATCTAGATATAGCAGGTTTATTGCCTCATAAAGAGATAGTGGCTGTTTATAGATCTGATTCAAGCGGAACAACAGAGCTGTTTACAACATTCCTCTATAAAGCTTCTAATAGTGTATGGACTAAGGAGCTTGTTGGAAAATCTATCAGCTGGCCTGTTGAAGCCTTTGGAAGAGGTGTTGGGGGAAAGGGAAACGAAGGTGTTACACAGAATGTTATACAGACCCCCTATAGCATAGGCTATGTGGAGTGGAGCTATGCTATTAAAAACAACCTCAGTATAGCTGCTATTAGAAATGCTGCAGGCAATTTTGTGCTTCCATCGAAAGAAACATTAGAAGAGGCTTTGAAAAACCTAAAGATACCTTCATCACCTCTCGAAGATTTTAGCAAAATACTAGATAGTGTTATCTATGTATCTGGAGATAAAAGCTATCCAATACTAGGGCCAACACATATAATACTTTGGAGAAGATATGACGATCCAAAGAAAGCAGAAGCACTTAAGCTATTTCTAAAGTGGGTTGCTGAAGAAGGCTATAACTATGTTATAGAAGGCTATATAGCACCACCTCAAAATGTTAGAGAGTTATTGATTAAAGCATTAGAGCTTATAGCCTCTTGATCTAGTAAGCATTGGTGAAACAGATGATAATGACTAGAAAAGATAAATTGTTTTTTATATCCCTATTACCACTTTCTTCATCACTTTTAGCAATTCTCATATTATCAATTGCAACAATAGCCTTGAAATCTCTAGACTCTCTTCAGATTTTTGGATTCAATCTACTTACCTCAAGTATCTGGAACCCAGAGAAAGGGATTTACGGTCTTCTCGCCCCATTAATAGGTTCAGTAATAACATCAATTTTAGCAGTATTTACAGCTCTTGTTCTATCCCTTCCATTATCAATTATTATAGTAGAGTATCTGAGAGGTATTGTAAAAAATATTGTTTCATCTATAGTGGAGCTTATGGGTGGTATGCCAACAATTATATATGCTGTATGGGCTTCACAATACCTTGTGCCTTTCCTAAAAGAATTTCTTATGGAGCCTCTACACAATACATTTAAATATATACCGCTTTTTTCATGTAGACCCATAACAGGGTTCTCTATTTTTGCAACTGGCCTCTCTATAGGCATCTCTATAATTCCCTATGTCACAACGATAATTCTTGAGGCTTATCAAAGCATTCCCTTAGCATATAGAGAGGCATGCTATGGTATTGGTGCAACTAGATATGAGTCTATAAAGATAATGTTATCTTTAGCTCGACCAGCAATTATAGCAGCACTAATTCTAGGTTTTGCTAGGTCTCTTGGAGAAACCACTATAGCTGCTGTAACAGTTGGCAACTCTATGTATTTAAGCAGCTGTTTATTTGCACCTGGCTATACAGTATCTGCATTGATAGCTTCTCAGTTTGCTAATGCATATCTATATCCCTATGCTGAATCTGTCCTCTATGCTTCAATTCTCTTTGTGGTGCTGATATCTGTTGCACTTAGCTTCTATGGTTCATCAATCATAATTAGATGGAGGTCGAAGATAGTTGTATAGCTGGAGAAAGATAAGGGAAAAGCTCTTCATCTGCATAATAATCCTACTCTCACTTCTAGCAATAGCACCAATTATACATCTAGTTATTGTTGTTTCTATAAATGGTATCGCTATCTTTGTTAAAGCTGGTACAAGCTTTTTTACAGGTTTACCGCCAACACCACTTTCAGAAGAAATTGGAGGAATTGCACCTTCTATTATCGGAACACTTCTAATGACTATGATATCGCTTTCAATAACAATTACATTAGCAGTATTTGCAGCAATCCTCACTACAGAATTTCCGAAAAACTCTATCTCAGTAGCTATAGATGCTATTGCAAAGTCTCTTGCAAGTATCCCCACAATAGCTGTCTCAATGATTGTATACACATTAGTTGTAGTGCCTATGAAGGGTTTTTCTGCTTTAGCAGGATCAGTTGCATTAACGATTATCGCTTTGCCATATGCCTACACATACTTCTCAATGGTACTTCGTTCAGTACCAGCTATATATAGAGAAGCAGCGTTTTCAGTTGCTATGAGTAGATGGAGTGCTGTTATAAGGGTTCTCATACCAATAGCTAGGAAAGGTATTGCTGTAGGTGTGTTAATGACTATGGCTAGGATAATGGGTGAAACAGCCGCATTACTCTTTACAGCTGGTAGATTCAGAAACAAAGTCTCTTTCTCGCCTACAGAACCTGCAGATGCTATACCTCTTCTAATATTTGACTACATTTTATCTCCCTATGATATATGGCATCAAGTTGCATGGGGTGCTACAGCACTTCTTCTCCTAGCATATATAGCAATATTTTTTGCAGTTAAACTTATTGTAAAAGAGGTGAAGCTATAGAGTGTTTGCAGTTGAAATGAATAATGTGAATGTTTATCTTGGGGATAGACAGATATTGAAAGAGGTGACTCTGAAGGTACATTACAACACAGTATTTGTTATTATGGGACCCTCTGGATCTGGTAAAACAACCTTGCTTAGAGTAATAAATAGACTTATAGACACTACCGAAGGGGCTAGAGTTGTAGGGTCCATAAGGGTGCTAGGCTTTGATGTTATGAATTATGATCCGTATGAATTGAGGAAACACATTGGCATGGTGTTTCAAGTACCCAACCCATTTCCACATCTGACAATCTATGAGAATGTAGCTATAGCTGCTAAGATAAATGGTGTTGTGAAAAATAAGAAGGAGCTTAATGATGTAGTTAGATGGGCTTTGGAAAAGGCTATGCTATGGGATGAGGTTAAGGACAGGCTTCATGAATATCCACATCAGCTTAGCGGTGGGCAAAGGCAGAGATTGTGTTTAGCAAGGGCACTTGCTATGAAACCAAAGCTTCTACTTCTTGATGAACCTACAGCTAATATTGACCCTGTAAATGCAAGAAAACTTGAAAATGCTATTGTTTCACTAAAAGATGAGGTTACTGTGGTTATGGTTACGCATTCCCCTTACCAAGCAGCTAGAGTTGCTGATTATGTAGCTGTGCTTTACGATGGGATGGTCGTTGAACAGGGGTCTGCACAGCAACTGTTTCTACGTCCATCAACAGATATTGCTCAAAAGTTATTGAGAGGTGAAATGTAGTTGTCTTTGACTGCTATAGAGCTAGAAAGATTAAAATCTATATTGATTCATATGGCTCAGAATATTAGAAAGATTTTACAGATAACTGAAAAGCTTATTGAGATAGAAGATGTTGAGCAGAGGAAGAATATCTGGAAAGAAATAGAGGATATAGCATCAATTTTAGACAGAATACGAAGAGAATTTATAAACGAGGTACTTGTATTCATAGCCAGAAGACAGCCTCTGGGAAGGGAGCTGCTTTCTGCACATGCTTTGATAAGCATAGCTTATGATGTATATAGAATCTCTAGATATTGTAGGGAAATCGCAAGAATAGATTCAATGCTAGCACCATCCTCTGGATTAAACACCATAACAAATCTCTCAAAGATATTTAGAGAAGCTATAAAAGCTGTTGAAGCTGCTCTCGACGACCTCATAGAATTCTCGCCAAAAAGAGTTAACATTGTGAATGAAATAGATATACAAATAGATGAAATTTACAAAAACACACTCTTAGGAATATCTTCCAACGTGGTTATATCTCGAGAAGAGGCTGTTAAAGCCTTAATAATGAGACACATTGAGAGAATAGTGGATCACGCAAAATACATAGAGCAATATCTCTCAGAAGTTCTGTAACCATTCATCAAAGAATAATTGATTGAAACATTTTAGTGATTAAGACAAATACTCCAAATCATCATGGCTCTCTCCTACATCAACTTTTGTCTTCAAATAAAATTTTACGCCAAAGTTTTGCTCAAGATCCTTCCAACTCTCTACAACCTCGCTAAGAGATATCCTTGAACGCGGTATAGCGAAAGTCATCATTCCACCGGGATATGGAAGCTTATCATATACATCAATTCCAAATTCGTTAGGCTTTACTTGATCCCAAGCCAAATCAAATTTCTTCAGCCTTTTATCTCTAGACTGTACTGTTCATCCGTGGTATGCGAAACAAAGTTTCCTTCTTGTCGTCTAACGATAGGAGACTTAATAGCTTTAACAGCCTCTAGTCTATAACACTCTTTATATTAGACATTTTAGAATTTTCACTAACTTATATACTCCCGTAGTTACACCTTCCAAGATATTCAATAAACTGGCTGTAGATCCTCTTATTCAAAGAGATGTAGAATAGATTCTACGTTAATATAAATAATACTCTTTATCACTCATAGACACACTATCTTAGACTATGCTACTAGTAATCTATTATTTGGATCTTAAATTAGTCCCTCCACCGATATATCTTTAAATTACGATAATGAACTTACTGGGGTTATCGCCTTGAACCATACATACATCTTTGTTTTGCCTCTGTTATTCCATAGACAATAAGGTATTGCTTTGAATGTTACCTTCTTTCCAAACCTTAATTGTTTAGAGTTATAACTCTGGTAGACTTCGTCCTTAGGTCCATATTCAAGTATATGTCCATTTCCTTCCACAACGATGACTCTGTTGAGTAGATGATGTTCATATCTTTCTCTAAGGTTAGCCTCGTCAGGTTTCACTACTAAATAGTTTATATCGTAACCTTCGTTATCTATCTGCTCTATACAGTAAATTAGAGGTCCTCTAACTATTGCAACCTTACTCCAGTCAGCCTCTATCATAGGATGCGCTGTTACGAACATAGAGTTTAATGGAATATCAACCTCAACAACATCGCTTATATCCCATCTTCTACTCAACTCAAAGTATTCCCAAGCTCTAGGCTCAAAAACTCTCTCCCCAACCTTCACCTTTGTACCAGGCCCCCATCTAGGTATTCTAATCATTAAAGAGAACTCCTCAACTCTCTCAAGGGTCTATCCTAATAACTATCTTTTCATCCCACGGATACTCAGTTTCCATGAAGATCAGCACTAACCTTGTTCCCACAAACATGTTTTCCTAGACCTTGGAAAGATTATGTATGGAAACTACTATCCAATAGCATTTGTATTTGTCAATAAGAGGTTGTAGGGTTATACAGAGACCCAATAAATAGCTTATTCTAAAAATATAAAAACCCTAACCAAAAATGATGGGCATAGTGAGAAAACATAGGTGTTAAACAAGGTGGGGAAGAAGGAAGTGAGCTTGNGAAAATTATGGAATACATGGGATACAAGAGCGGTAAATGCTATGGTTTTCCTTCCTACCTCCTTTGAACTCCTTGTTGGTATATTCGATGNTAGCTCTAAAAAGTTATGGAAGAGAATTTCGTAGGGAGGGAATTAAAAGATTAGGTATTCATTCTCCTGATTGCTCCATTGCTGAGGTCTATTTGCAATATAGAGATAGTGAAGTAAGCATATCTTTTGGAAAGGAAGATCCTTATGTTGTTGTGGGGAAGATTACCTTTAACAAACTAAACCATTCTAATATTAATATAATATTGGAAGTTTTAAGCATCTGGGATAAAAACTATAATGTAATGTATGATTATGATGCAAACTCTTTAATAACGCTATATTCCAATAATGATTATGTTATATCGATGAAGACTAATCAAAAACCAGATTATTGGGGCATATACGAAAACTCTAAAGAGGTAAGAATAGATTTAGAAAGAGTAGGTCATCTGAAATGTGCTAAAAAAAGAGGAAANGTTGGGGCNTTACAATTCTCAGGAGAGAAGAGGACAGATATAAACTTCGTTATTGCTGTAGCAGAGGATTATGAAACTTCTTTAAGGATGTGCGACATTTATCTAGCTAAAGTCGAGAAAATTCTCCAAACGAAAAAAAGAGAATATGAGGAAAAACGGATTCAAGTAATTGGTGGTCCATTTGAGGGATGTACCCAAGCTGTAGTACAGGCAATTTATTGGAATACTGTTTGGGATCCATATAACAGTAGGATGTATACACCTGTAAGCCGTGTCTGGGCTCAAGATTATTTTGGTGGTTACGTAGTTTTCGAATGGGATACCTTCTTCAACGCTTTACTAAGCTCTATCGAAGATCTAGAGATATCGGAAGCAAACATTAGAGCTATTCTCAGTGAATTGACGTCTAGAGGGGTTATACCAAATGTTATCTCACCTAAGGAAACATCTTTAGATCGTTCGCAACCACCTGTAGGTGCATACATAGTTTGGAAAATATATAAGCTAAGTCTCGATAGATCGCTTCTCCGATGGGCGTATCCTTATCTCAAGAAACATCATGAATGGTGGTTTTCAGCTAGAGATGGAAATAAAGATGGTTTACTTGAATGGGGTTCAGATCCTATTGGCCGTTCTCCGTGGAGGTATACTCTACAAGCTGCTAAATTTGAATCAGGTCTCGATAACAGCCCTATGTACGACGAAGCAGAATTTGTTAGAGAGACTAATACGATGAATTTAGCTGATGTAGGTTTAAACAGTCTATACGCATTGAACGCATGGGCTTTATCCCAAATAGCTAGAGAACTTGGTTTAGAGGAAGATGCAAATAGGTTTCAGAAAGAATATGAAGAGATGAAGAAGAGGATTAATGATCTTCTTTGGAACGAAGATGAAGGTCTTTACCTCAATAGATTCTGGGATGGAGAGTTTTCGAAGAGAAAATCGCCAACGTGTTTCTATCCTTTAATTGCAGGAATACCAGATGAAAGAAAGGCTAGAATTATGGTAGAAAAACATTTATTGAATCCAAAAGAATTTTGGGGAGAATATGTCATTCCTTCAATATCGAGAGATGATCCTGGTTTTAAGGATCAAGATTATTGGCGGGGTAGGATTTGGGGCCCAATGAATTTCTTAGTCTATGAAGGATTGAAGAGATATGGGTTTGATGAAGTGGCCCATCAATTTGCTCAAAAAAGTGTTTCCTTATTCATGAAAGAATGGAGGGAAAAAGGTCATTACCACGAAAACTACAATGCAATAACAGGAGAAGGGGATGATGTACGTAACTCTGATCCCTATTATTCATGGGGAGCGCTACTGGCTTTGATAGGTGTTTATGAGTTCATTGATGTTGAAGCTTGGGGTGGATTAAGATTTGGTGCATTAGGGGTATCCGAAGAGATGACTCTTAAAAACTTTAGGATCAATGGACATATGTACTCAGCAACACTTAGTCCAAAATTAACAAGAGTAAGCAGAGATGGGAAAGTGTTCTTTGAGGCGTCTAGGAATGTGGTTGTTAGAAATTATGAAAAGAACCTCCATAGTGTTTGTTTTGATATCAAGGGTGGAGGAAAAACAACCATAAAAATACATGAGTTTAATCCTAGAGCTAGAATATTGATGTACATAAGTAATGAGGAAAAAGAGAAACTAGTTAGTGATGAAACTGGAGCAGTTGAATTCACTATTGATTTAAAGGAACCACAGCACATTTGTCTAAAAGTATTAGAGTAAATATTAAAGATATCTAACTTCTTTATTTTTATCGATAATTATTTTGAATACCAAGTTAGAAGAAATGGTTTACAAAATTCATTAATTATCTCCTATTGTTTTGCTTTTTAATTAATTTGACATAGTTTCTGTAAATGGAGTATGGTATAAAAAGTTGTAGGACTTTACATAAGGTCTATGCGAATAACTGCTTTAGGATCTGGTTCTCCTAGCTTGAATGATACTATCGAGTTTCCATATCTGTGAAGGTCAATAACGTTTCTAGCTGGGTTAATCCTTTCAATATCTTTAGATGCTTCTTGTGGTGGTAGGCTAAGGTCGTACTCGAATATTGTTAAGGTGTTGCTCTTTGAGCTGTTTATAACTAGCTTAGCTTCTTTGTATCCTGCCAATGGTATTCCTCCAAATGCTTTATCTTCTANTTGTTCACCTTTAATACTTATTCTTATTGGTGGTGGCTGTGAGTTTAATATTGATGTTGGTATAGATATCATCGATCTGTATCCAGCGTCTATTGGCTGTGCATTATATCTACCAGTNTTNGCCATATTGTTACATGCAAGGAGGATCTCATCACCAANAACCTCTATACCTGTTATCCTAGCTCCAAAAGCACCAACAATTCTAGCTGTTGGAGGAGCTATATACACTAGAAGGCTAGGTGCAGCAACATTATTTGTATACATAAACATTGTTTTCTCAAATTCGTTTGCCGGCTTAATAATGGCTTCTGTAAACGCGTTGAACGCTACTAGAAGTCCTCCACCAACAGGTTTAGCCATAGTTCTCTTAGCATTATACCAAGACTTTACAAAATCAAATAATCTAATGAACTTTACCTCCTCTATACCCTCATCAATTGGGTTACCAGCAAATACACCTCCTCTAACAAACAGGTAGAACCTTCCATAAGCAGACGCTGCTACACCTGACATTGGCCACACAACATCTCCACCATCAATTGATCTTTTAGAGATGTCCCCAAAGTACATATATATAACCTTTCCCTCAATAAGATCTAAACACTGAATACCATTTGCTCCCTGGAACACATTCTCTATAATATCGAAACATACATAATCGAAGAGCATAGCTCCCTTTAAAGCTGGTTTCTGCGATAATTGTTTATAGTTCTCACCCTTCCTATCTATCTGGTATAGCCCAAGGTTAACCATCCCATCTGCTCTCGCAAGCAAAAGTCTATCATTAACTTCATCATATATTATCTCAGAGATTTCACCAACCCAATCAGTTTCATGATGAAGACTCTCCTTCCATAGAAGCTTTACCAAGTCCTCATCAATATTATAGGCATGGACATGACTATACTTATTCACAAAAGATATCTCCGCCACAGACCCCTTCTCTCTACCCTTATATATAGCTGGTGCATGGACCCATCCACCAAAATATATAACGTCATCAACAGCTTCAACAGCATTATAAGTATCTCCACCAGACGTTGGCAAAGATCCCACAAGTTCAAATCTATATCTTCTTACACGACCCTCACTAACATATATGAAGTGTGCAATAGCCTCAAAAGCTAAAGTGTAGTACAGCACCCCTCTATGGTACTTCAACCCGAAGATTCCCCCACTACCCCACTCAGGCCCATATCTAGAACTGTAGAAATATTCTGGGAGAATCATCTTCAAACACAATCACCGAATAACTAGAGCCGAGAAACAGTTTTAAAATTAACTATTCCTTAAGTTATAGATAAAAGCATAATCTTAAGCAAAGAATATTTATATTCATGCAAAGAACCTCAAGCTAAATCTAACGCCACAGGACATAGATATCCAACATTGTTATAGAATATTAGAAGTTAAACTTAAAGTAAAGATTCAAGAGACTCTCTTAAAATTTCAATTAGATATTTATACCTTTATAAAAGATTTTTACCGAGGTCTACATACTTTTTCGCTTTCTCTATGAGAGGTCCATGCTCTTCCTCCTCATATACAAACTCGTATAAACAGTCTTCTTAAAACATTCAATAGCTTTATTTCTTAAAAATATAGCCAAGTTGCTGAAGAATCTCTAAGTAGCCAAGCTTTTAATCCCAGAAACACTTTATATTATGGATTTAATACTAGGGTAAAGACTATAGGGTTAAACCCTATGTCAATTGATGTTAACGAGCTTAAGAAGAAAATTTTAGATTTGCTTAGAGAAGATGAGGAGTTTCGCTATGCTGTAGCAGGTTTGATTGGGTTTGATGAGGTTCTTAAGAGGCTGGATAGACATGAAGAAGAGTTGAAGAAGCTTAGAGAAGACTTCAATAAGTTTATTGAGCTAGAAGAGAAGAGATGGGAAGAAAATAATAGAAGGTGAGAAGAAAACGATAGGAAGTGGGAAGAGGCTTTTAAGCGTTTCGAGGTTATTGAGAAGAAGTTGATGGAACATGATAGGCGTTTTGATGCTATTGAAAGAAGGTTAAGTGCTATTGGTACTAGATGGGATATTGAGTCTGAAGAAGCGTTTAGGGAGGCTATGAAAGGTGTTTTGGAAGAGATTCTGGGTATTGCTAAGGTTGGGAAGTGGATGTATTTTGATAAGGAAGGTGAGATCTTGGGCTANCCATNTTGGGTAGAGATAGACATAGCTATTAAGGATCAGATCCATATACTTGTTGAGATTAAGGCAAGTGCTTCTGACGACACATTCAAAGCTTTGGAGAATAGGAANGCTATATGAAAAGGTCACAGAAGCTANGCCAAGACTAATACTAGTAACACCATTTATAGACGAGAAAGGTTTGAAAGCTGCAAAAGAGCTTGGAATAGAGATATACACAAAAACATAACTTATTGTCTACCTGTGAATCTAGTGTATATTTGTTTTACATTGAATCATTCNAGGGATCTTACTACAGTNCTTTACAACCATAGTTTAAAAGATTGCTAAGAATTGTCTTGCCGAGGAAGAACTAGGAATAGAAATGCTTAGACACAAGGCCAGTGCCGCTGTTTTAGGTCTATATATTCAAGGCTGTTTTCCTTCCCAATATCAAAGGGTAAAGTTTTAAGTTGTAAAATTTTTATTGTATCTCGATATATGTACTAGACATGCCTAGCTGGAGTAGTCATAGGCTAATTCTTTCACAAGCTCTACAAGATGTTTGTAGAGAACTTAGCTTAGATAACCTTGATCGAGAATTTTTAAAGGGTCTTTATAGAGGTGTTGTTGAGCCTGATAAAGTTCCTGATAGAGTTGTTAAGTATAGGTTGAGGATAGGTAGAAGTAGTAGGGTCAGAGTTTCTACAGGTTATGCGAAACACCATACAGTCGATAAAACATTGATTAGCTACTACTACCATCTAGCTCTATACCATGCTAGAAGAGAAAATAAAATGTTATCTGGTTTAGCACTTGGTAGAGCTATTCACTATGCTCAGGATGGTGCTATAAAGACTAGGAAATATCTGCTGGTAGACGTCCACGATGAGGTTGAGAAAGAACTTGAAGCACTTACTAAAAACCTTAGAAAAGATATTCAAGAGCTATGTAGGGATATGAAGCTAGATAAAAAATCCTCTTCTACACAAGATATAGAAGCTCTATGTATAGGCTATACACAGACTATCGAGCTCCTCAAAAACTTCTTCACAGAGCTAAAACAGTCTATAGATATTAAAAAGCTATGGAAAAGGATATGGATAACAAGAACCTTGAAAACCATTACAGCTCTAACCTTAATAGCAATACCACTTCTACTCAGTATCTATGAAGCACTAGTCTTCACAATATCTATAGCTATAGGAGTAGCTCTATACAGACCNAGACTATATTATGAAGCTATGAAGACNGGGATAATGATTTTAAAACCCTATAATTATAAAACTGCATATTAGCTTTCATGAGACGTTTTGTAAACTGTAAAAACACATATATTTCTAGCAGATTAAGATTTTCATTAGAGGGTATCATACAGTATACTCTGTATTTCAAGTTTAGTGATAATAGTGATTTGAAGAAGAGAATATATCTAGATACACATTAATGTAAAACTATATAATCTTAGCTTTGACAAGAATGGAGCCAATGTTATTTTGATGTTTAGGTAGTTNTGGNCATTGCTGTCATAGAGATCCTTAAAATAAAAAATATCTATGAGATTACGTTGCTAATTCGAAATGTTTTGCAATAGTATGTATAATGCTTTAATCAATGGTTTTTTTATTGTAGGTCTCGCAACTATGGACTTGCAATAGTTTTATTTTAAGGAGNTGCTTTGTCTGTTTCTTGCTGGGCTTGCGTTCTTCTTATTGGGATTATTTTTCTACATGTTTTTAGATATTCTTTGAATGTTTTGGCATCTGCTATGTGTATCTCTATTGGAGCATCCCATGGGAGGCTATACCTGTCGATAGCTCTCTCAATTACCTCTACTGCAAGGTTTTTCTTTGCCTCATTGTCTAGGATCCTCGATGGTGTGGCAATCAATATATCTATGTCGCTGTATATGGTTGTTCTATCTTCGGCAACNCCACCTATAACATAGATATCNGCATCTGGTATNATGTCTTCTACTGCTTTAGCTATTTTCTCAGCATATTCTCTCCATTTTTTCAAGTGGTTNAAGTNGTATTTAACCCAGCTTNACAACTTTAACCACCTCATCTAGAAGCTCTATAAGCTTCTTAGCTACCTCCACNGCATTTCTAGCCTCTTCAACACTATAGCTTACCTCTCCATATCTACTCATAGTATATGCCTCCTCAGCTAATATAAGCACCCTTCTACACCTATCAACAAAATCTAGAACACTATTAGCTGCATCGTTAAACCCACTCTTCTCCAACATCTTAACAAAAACTGCCAAAAGCTCTCTTAACCTATGCCCACGGAGCATCTCGCCAAATAACTCATAGTGTACAGCCCTTATATATAGCTGCACTGCATAGATTGTTCAGCAAAGAAGACAGCTAGATCGGGATTCTCAACAGATATAGCTTCTTTTAGAAATGCTTTTGCCCTACCCTTCAACTTATCAACATAAACACCACTCAACTATACATCCCAATCACAGCTGGTTTTATCCAATATATAAAAGTTTACTATATATAAAAAGTCTCTAGAACTCATAATAATAGATGCTATCACCCACTTTATGTAAACTCGTTGAAATTAATACTTTTAAAAACTTATTGTTTAATTAAATTGTGTAGTATAAGGTATGATAGAAATGTTNTAAGAAAGCCTATAGGAATTCCATGCCATAGACCTTTTAATACATAAAGGTAATATATAGCAATACTTCCTAAAGCCCATGAAGCAAATGCCACTGCATTCCATCTATACAAAGTTTTACCAGATTTCAATCTTGATGTAACGTAGTACTCTGTCCATATAACAACTCCTGCTGGTAGCGATATAGCTGTTAATATGCTTAGCCATTGCAAAGCAAATGTATGTAACTTAATTACAGCTAGAAGTATTGTTAATATAGATCCAGCAACAACAATTCTTCTTCTATCAATGATTCTCCCAAAAACCCTTGTACTTAAAGTCCATGAGAGTGATGCTGAGTATAGCTGGTTATCTACGGAAGTCCATGCTAATAGGAATAGAGTTACTACCGCTAATGGCAAGAGACCTAGAGAGGCATAGGTGTCATAAAGATTCATACCAGCTAGAACAGCAGGTATTGCAGAGAGTATGATTATGAAACTCCAAAATCCTAAGAAATTAGTAAATGCAGTAATAATTGCATCTCGAGGCTTTCTACAGAACCTCTGGTAATCAAAAGAGAGTGTTATAGAGCCATTTACAAATGTTCCTAGAACTAATCCAAAGACTATAGATATAGACCTTGTATCTAAATGTCCCGTACTAGGCAAACCCCACCTAGAGATAGCTAAGGATATCCCTAATACAATTAATATTCCAAGTAGAGGCACTCCGATGTAGGAAAGCTTAACTATATGTTTTACACCTAAATATGCTGTCGTAGAGAAAACCAGTATTAGCAGCACCACTACTAAATAGTATGCATTGCTTGGCAACTTCAATAAATGAATAACACCCTCTGCAACAACACCTATAGAGAAAGCTAGCCACCCTATACACACAGCTCCCGCCCAGAGAGAAGGTATTGCAACACCTTGTGAACCGTAAACTCTTTCAGCAGCAAGTGCATATGTAAGACCTTCTTTAGATGCTATGTAGCTAGATAACGAAGAGAATATGCTTAAAACCACTGTTGCTATTATCGTACCTAGAACCAGTGTTATAAATGGGTATGTGCTTCCCCACCACGAGGCTAGATAGGGTGCTGAAGGATCTAGTGTGAGACCAGCCCAAAGCATTATAGTTGCTATAAGGGGTAACCTAGCTGAGATAGGTATAGGAGATAAAGTGTANTCTCTATCTATTTTATTGTNGGTATCAACCATAATCAGTTCACCTTAACCCTATAACAATATNTGATGCAAAGTTTATAAGTATTGTTTTAAATAGTTGTATAAAATTTTAAAATATTTATGTAAAAATTTTATGAGAGTTTGAGATTTCTCATTAATTCATTAAGAATCTTCTCAACTTCATTCTCACGATTCAAAACTTCTTCAACAATTTTCTCTTCATCAATGGTGAGCACCTTCCCTTCTTTCACAACAAATTTACCATCTATAATAACGTCGCTAACGCTATCTCCTTCAAGATAGTTTACCACGAGGTCTATAGGATTGTGTAAAGGTAGATTCCCAACATATTTTATGTTTAACACTATGAGGTCTGCTGAGTATCCTTTCTCTAGCCTCCCAATACGTTCTCCTGTGATAACCCCTCTAGACCCTGCTAACATGTCTAAGAGAGTTTGTGAATCTAGTCCTGCTTTATAATACATTACAGCATTGTTTACAGCTTTTGCTATAGCTTTAGCTACTTTAGCTTCGTGTAACAAGTCTAGACGATTCCATGCACCTCCATCGCTACCGATACCGATCACCATATTATCTACATCTTTTAGACAGACCCAGTGAATNCCCATAAGCCATGAGTCTACAGTTGGACACCAACAGATCCCTAGGTTAAACTTCTTAACAATTTCAATCTCTCTNGGTGATAGGAAAACTCCATGAGCTATGACAACAGGTTTAATACTCTTAAGCTCTTTCTCTAATAAGTGTTCCAAAGGTCTCTTACCATATTTTGTGAGAATATAATCTACTTCTCCTTGGTATTCAGCTAAATGAAGCGTTAAACCTGTATTAAACTTCTTAGCAAACTCTATAACTCTCTCTACCAAGTCTTCCGAGGCCATCATTACTTGCCTAATACTCATCCATATACGTACATTATTTCTACTGTTCCACTCTCTATACAATACCTCAGCTTTTTTCAAAACCTCTTTAGCATCCCACGACCTATCTTCAAGAACGTTGTATGTTGCATATGTGATAACACCCTTAACACCTGACCTAGCTACTTCCTCAGTTAGGATTTCAGGATATGGAGCCCCAGCTTCTATAAAATATGTTATACCGTTTCTCAACATATTCACTATACTTGCTTGTGTTGAAATTCTAGCAAGTTGAAGACTCATCATGTTTTCGAATGGCACTAAAACTCTGGTCCATATAGGGGGTAGCTGAAGCATTTCATCAGTTATAGCCGATCTAAGCAAGTACTGCTGTGTATGTACATGGCAATCAACAAGACCTGGCATAATAATGTGGTTTAACCTCTCAATAACTTCATCAGCTCTATACCTATTCCTAACATCATTATATTCACCAACATCAACAACAACACCATCTTTAATAGCTATAGCACCTTTAGGAATAACCCTATTAAAGCTATCTAGAGTTACAACATATCTACCAACAACAATCTTATCCACTATCTCCACGGAAACCCACCTCAAAAACCAATGCAGAGTACTCTTAATAACTTTTAACCATCTAATAACAGCTGTAAGATTATCAGCCATAAAAACTGTTTACACCTCTTAAAATAAAGCTGTTAAACTTTACAACAGCTACATCTATAATACTAAACACCGTTGAAAATTTCAATACTATAGATACTATATAAAGATTCTATACCATATGCTAAGAACTAGACTGTAAATGTTAAAGCAAATGTGCTGAAGAAACTAAAGAAAAACACTTCTATAGATTACGTCTATTATAAAAGAAGACAGGTTGAATATATCAAGATGTTTAATTAATAACATAATAAGGAAGACTATTACCAAGTTTTTCTCCATATACTATAATGAAGCTCTCCATAAAATAACTCTAATACACTATTCACAACATCTTCAATAGAATCTTAATCAACACAAATACTATTTAATAAAATATCTCCTTACTATTTAAGAGAGGATACATCAACCATTTGTGAAATTGCTGAAGTGTTTATAGTAGCTGTTATCAGGACCATCACTAAATCTTGTAAAGATCCTTGAAATACATAGAGTTTACAACATATGGATATCATATATATTGCCGACAGTACTTTCATTAACATCAACTAAGCTTGGAACTTCCATACTGTAGTAAATCCCTTGTTTATAGCTCTAGATAATTTTTAACAACCTCTACAATACCTCTAATAATTTTCGGTATCTCTGATCCAAAGAATTTCAATCTTCTTTTAATCTCTATAGCGAATGCTTCAACAGTTGGAGGATTACCGAGATATGCTATAAATGCGCCTCCAGCAAAGGGATAATCTATTGCTACTCTAAGTCTTTGTGAAGCTAAGTAAGAGATAACTCTGGATATAAGTTCTTTTGAAACTGTTGAAAATCCTCTTGTTGAAATACATATATCTGGCCACTTACCATTATTCGACATTCCATGAATATCTATGACAACCCTTATCCCTCTACTCCTAATAATCTCTTCAGCTCTTCTCCAAAACAGTGTAATCTTTGCATAATCTTTATTCAGATTGTAATCCGGTATTGGAAGTAGAGGTACTTTATCTACTTTACTAAATGTTGGAAGAATTGTGTAGAGGTTTTCTGCAATAGCAACCTTATATGCGATTTCCCATGTATATAGATCAACTGATGAATAGTAATTTAGAAGCCTTACAACTTCATCAATATCATCAAGCGTCTTTATCAAACCAAAACTCTTAACATAACGCTTCAATGCTTTTACAAGATACTTAAAAGAATCTGCTCCAAAACCATGGGTAGCCGTTATAAGTATTGGATATAAACCTTCAACCTCGATAAAACCCTCAACAACATCTAGATTCACTTAGATTACACCTAGCTTAAACTCTTAACGTTGTAACAGAATTTAAGGTATTAAGTTACTGCTTCAGCACTTCATTAAGAATTATACTCTCACAGATTTGAAAAAACTTGTGTGAAACATGACGTGGTAATCGTGAAAATAGCAGTTTCCAGCATTATTTCTCTTTCTTTCTCAATACTTCTACATATACTGCAAAACATCTTTATTCTTTTAATATATTTAATCGTTTTCTAAGCTAATTTTGTGAACANTACATCTCTTTTGTATTATATATGTAAGTCAGCTAGCTCAATACTTAGCTATTCAACCTCGGCTATTTCTATTGTGTATATGTATATTGTTTTTTGCTAGGTTTGTTGTTTGTTTTGCTAGCTCAGCTATCTCTATACCGTTGTAGCCTATTATATAGCTTTCAACTGTATTATGTAGTGGCTCTACCCATTTTCTCCAATCTCTATATAATCTATTGGCACCAACCATAACACCTATTACCGAGCCTACTGTAGCTCCATTGCAATCAGTGTCGAAGCCGCTCATAACAGCTAAAGCTATTGCTTTTCCATAGTCTGGATATCCATGTAGAAGAGAAGCTACAACTATTGCTGCATTGTTTATTGTGTGTACAGGGTTGTAGAAACCATATTTATCTATGATTTTCCTATATGTTTCCCAGTAATCCCTAGACTCTCTACTCCAGCTAACCACATCCCTGATAGCCTCTGCTAACCTAGATCTCTTAGGTATTACAGAAAGACCTGCTTCAACAACCTCATATATATCTTCGAGAACAAAAGCAGCGCTAATCATAGCTGCTACAAACATCTCTCCATAAACACCGTTCTTGACATGGGATAGAGATGCATCTCTATAAGCATACTCAGCTGCAACCCTTGGCAAACTAGGTGATATATATCCCCATAGATCAGCTCTTATCTGTGCACCTATCCACTCCCTAAAGGGATTCATATAGATAGCTGTTTTTGGAGGTAGAACACCATTTACAAGGTTTCTATATGCTATTCTCTCAGCTGTGTATACCTGGCAATATGGAAGCATATGAAGCCATGTCTCACCTATATCCATAGCTGTAAATCTGAATCCATATGTCTTCACAATATGTAGATTCAATATGGTGTAATCTATATCATCATCACGAACAACCCTATTTATCTGACCCCTTAAAACACCACTACCTTTCTCTTTAAACCATTTATGTATATCTTCAACTCTTTTCAAAAGCAGCTTCCTATCCCCAGGTATATCCTCTTGCTTAATATCGGGGAAGTAATCGNTTAGAAAATCCTCACCTGCTATGCTAAGCCATGTACGTATCATCCCTGGGGTAAAACCCTCAACAGGCTTACCAAGCATACAGCCTATACATCTACCAAGCCAACCACCGTAGACCCTATCATAAAGCTCTTCTCCAGATAACCTAATAAAATCAGGTAGATCCCTACCTCCACCACTCTCAGACACAATATCTCTATACTCAACAGGTTCAATATAAGGAAAGCCAGATCTCTTTGGATAGTCTTTAAGAGAACTATAGAACCTTGTCAAAACCTCAACATCGATACCTCTCCCCAACAACCTCTCAAAAGCATCTCTAGCACCAGATACATCATAGCCTTCTTCATCCATCTGAACAATCTCAAACCTAATCAACTCAACCAACCTGTTGACAGGCTCGGAGAAAGGAGAATGAACTATAGATAGAGATCTCCACATATCCTCAAGATAATATTCATACTCAACAGAGTCTATATCTATCCTACCCAAAGACTTAAACATCCAATATCTATGCCACCAATCCAAAGACAATCCAACCACCAAAACCTTAAACATAATCTAAAATTATAAACCTAACTCATTAAACCATATCTTAAAATAAACAATGGTTTAGTAGTAGGATGGTTAAGTCTTTAGCCGCTAAGAAGGATAAGAAGCTTAGAAATTTCTATGAGCTATGGACTTATGTTGATGAGAATGCTGGGAAGCTAGTGATAGGGAATCAAGTTGTTATAGAGTAGAGAAAACTATTTACATTAACATCTCTGAAATAGTATTTGAGTTATGATCATTTGCTGCTCTTCAAAGTCATTTTAATGGCTTCTCTATGCAATGGTGTTTGCCATGCCATATCCATTCCAATGCCAAGTTCAAGATCCTTTTCTGGTGGGGGTTGATCAACCCAAAGATACTCTTTTCTGCTAGGCAGTGTATCGACTATTAGGTTTAACTCAACCAGTTTGTTCATCAATGGTATCCTTTCTCTTGTAAGTAAGGTATCTGGGTCTTCAACAGCTTCCAAAACCCATCTACTCTCATCACTACTTAGAGAAGCTATGAATGTTTTAAGCTTCTTTCTATCAATAATCCCCTTAATAACTTTATCAACATTCCACTTAGCTTGGTAAAGCATTGAAAGCATTCTTGGGTTTCCACCAGTAAACCTCCAAACATCTTCAAAGCTTGGTTTTGGACTTGGAACCTCATCATACAGCTTCTCAAAACCCTCTCTAGACATATTCCACATAGGCATCAATTCAGCCCACAAATGTCTACCAATCTCATATCTAGACAACCCCTCACTTGTAGCTACAATAGCAACTATCTTTTCATAGCTTGTATCGGGATGCTCAATCAATTCAAGCATACCTTTAACAAAACCTGCAGCCTCTCTACGCTCAAGGTACTGAAAAGCATCATCGACAATTATAGCAAGTTTCTTTTTACCTAATTTAAGTGTATCATTAACAAAGTCTATAACACTCCAGATAAACTTAGCTAATATATGTTCTGATGAAGTTTGCCTCACTATTTCTAAAGCTCTTTTCTTAAGATCNTCAACACCAACATCAGCATCGAACTGCTTCCTCATAGGATTGAAGTAAATAACTCCATAGCCAAGCCCCTTAAGGACTTCAACTGTTTGTAGAAGCCATGATGTCTTCCCACAGCCCTCAGGACCAAAAACAACNANNGGGAACNNNGTTCCCCTCTCACCCCACTCAAAAACCTGCTTCAAAGCCCTCTCCCTATCAACAAACTCAATCTCAAGACCAGGAGCAAAGAATAGCTTTACTCTCTTCAAAATCTGCACCACACTTTTCTAGTATAGCATAGCCAAACACAGCTTAAAAATATACAGAGAATCCTCTATATAGCCAACGATTAAATCAATAACATTGAATCCGCAAGACATAAAACCTTTTCTAATAATAATGCAAACACCTATAATCACAACATGCTCATTCTAAGTTATTCAGATTTAGCCTGGGTTGATGTTCTGATGCTATAAATGATTTTATTTATTTTTGCTGATTCTTCACATCACTGATTTTTGTA
>Ga0065719_106633_pt1 | contig 23983 bp, 24 predicted proteins | sample GBSCel85sediment_FD_59106 | JGI IMG/M metagenome (GOLD analysis project Ga0065719, IMG submission 59106) | Hot spring sediment microbial communities from Great Boiling Spring, Nevada - Cellulolytic enrichment CS 85C v3 (version 3) | ecosystem: Environmental > Aquatic > Thermal springs > Hot... | reverse complement strand
AAAATACACTCATATCGTACAAGTTTATGACATAAAGTTAAGTGATACAAATGGTTATGTGCAATTTAAAGATTTAATAACAGGAGAAACTTACAAGACTGAAGAAGGAAGATTCAGCCAACCAGAAAACACGTTAGATTTAATTGTTGATGGTAAAACTTACACCGTAACTTTAGTAGAAGATACTACTACACCAAAAATTAATGTAACTTATAATGATGACAAAATTGTTGTTTATCCAGCAATTGAATTGAACAACGGTGAAACTCTAGCAATTGTAGAACGAGACTTACAAATTGGAGATGATATAGCAGCATCAACTGTATATGTTGTACCAACTGGATGTATTAGAATTACACCAAACACGACTTCAAGTGCAACAATAGAGTACGCAACAGATTGTCAGAATTATAAAGTAGCTTATAATAATGTAAGTGGAGATAAAGAAGTAACAGTTGGTAGTGTTACGTATATGGTGAACATTGCATCAGGAGTAGATGTAAGTATTTCAGTGTTAGTAGGCTCAGATGAAATAACAGGAGTTTTACTTGTTGAAGAAAAAGATGATACAAACACACAAAATGCTGTAATAGTTACAGTAACTGCTGAGGATAAAAACATAAATTATGACATTGCAATGACAGCTTCAAAGAATTGGATTGCAGGAACAAGTGACGATGACGTAATTGCTTACTTGGACTACTACGGAACTTATGCAGAGAAAGACATAAGTGATTCAAAACATTCATTAGTAACTGTATGGTATCCAGATAAACAAGTTTTTGCAATGGTTGCAATAGGTGAGAATCCACAATGGACAGTTACAATTGCAGGAAAAGAAGTTTTGCAATACATACCAATCACACAAGCTGTTGCATTGTTAGATACTGAAGTAACAAGTTTACACAAACAATCAAACCTAATCTTAGTAGGTGGTCCTGCAGTTAACAGATTAACTGCAGATGTTTATGGTTTAACTTACCCAACTTATGGTGCACAAGCGTTGGCACAAGGTATAGAGTATCCAATACCTGAAGGTAAGGCAATAATCGAAGTATTAGATTCACCATATGCAGATGGTAAAGTAGTTGTAGTAGTGGCTGGATGGGAAGCAGGTAACACAAGAGCCGCAACAAGTGTATTACAGAGATATGAAACCTTGCTTGCAGATATTGATGTAAGCAAGGTTATAGTAGAAGGTACTTCAAGAGAAACGGCAACAATAACTCCAGCTTAAAATTAAAACTTGTGCCATCAAGGCGGCCAACTTTTATTTTTTTATTTTTAAAAAAACATTTGAATTTTGATGGAAATTGAGTTACCGGAAATTAAAAAAACTAAAATTTTTTTGGAAGAAGTTTTGTTGAAGAGAAAATCTATTAGAAAATTTTCTGAAAAAGCTGTAAGCTTACAAAATTTTTCAAATTTGGTTTGGGCATGTTATGGAAAAAATGCTTATGGAAAAAGAACTGTTCCTTCTGCTGGAGCAACCTATCCTTTAGAAATTTTTGTAGTTGTTAAAAATGTTGAAAGTTTAGAACCAGGTTTGTATCATTACAATTCTTCTAAACATTCGATAAAGCTTTTGAAAACTGGAAAGTTTAGTGATGAACTATGCTCTTTTTGCTTAAACCAAAGTTTTGTGAGAAAAGCTTCTTTCAATCTTATTATAACTGCAGAATTTGAGAGAACAACTTCTTATTATGGAAAAAGAGGAGAAATGTATGTTCTGTTAGAAGCTGGACATGCAGCTCAAAACGTTTATTTGGAAGCCACTGCTTTAAATTTAGGTTGTGTAGCTGTTGGAGCATTTGAAGAATTAAAAGTTAAAAAATTTTTTGAGCTTAAAACATACCCTCTATACATTTTAAGCATAGGGTCTATCTAAAGTTATTATCTCAGCTTCAAATTCATAAAGTTCCGAATCTTTCCATTCGTTTGCATTCAAACCAGCTTTTAAAGCAAGCTCACTCAAAAACAATCTTTTCTTTTTCAAAATTTTCCAGACTTGAGGTAAGAACAACGCTTCCTTTCCTCTCTTTTTCAGGATCAAACCCTTTTTCTTATCCAATTTTTTCAAAAGCTCAGTCTCGTTTTTGAACTCAATCTTTCTAGGCTGTTCTAAGATTGAAATTTCTATTGAAATATCTTTTAACTCATCTTTAGTTAAAGGAAAAAACCTTGGATCTTGAGTTGCTAAAATTGCTACTTCTCTTGCACTCTCCAAGATTGAAGCAACTGGATAAGGAATTCCTATGCAACCTCTAAGCTCTTTGTTTTTTAACAAAGTAACAAAGACTCCTTTTTTTACTTTTAATTCTTCAGGAAATTCTTTCGGAACTTCCAAAATTTTTCCAGATTCAACCCAAGTCTTTATAACTTTCTTAACAAAATCTGCCAAAAACTTTTTGGCTTCAGCTTTCATAAATTTAAATTGAATATCAAACTTTTTCTTTTTTAAGATTAACATCCAAATTTAAATTTTTCCAGAAAAAATTTATTAAAATGAAAAGAGTGGAAAAACAAAGATTGATAACCATCATAATTACAACTGCACTAATAGGATTTGTTGGTTATATAATTTATTCTTGGTGGTTTGCATCTCAAAGGATTTTAAAGATAAATATCAATGGAATAGAATTTGGATTTAGAAGAGATATAAGAGAAGCTTTAAAGGTGGAGATTGAAAACTCAAGTGAAATAAAAAAAGCTTTGTGGAACCCAAACTTAAAAAAATTGACTTTAGTTTTTGTTAATTCAAGCGATAACATTTTAGTAAAAATTCAGTTTTTTGAAATCACTTACAAATTGGCTGTAGCTTACCAATTAAAAAATCGTTTAATGAACATTAGTGGAGAAGCAATTGAGAGTTATGAAAATTTGAAAGGAGATGAAAGTAACGTTTTAATTGCAGTCATACCACCTTATTTCACTAATCATACAAGAGTTTGGTTTAAGGACTGGGTAGTTTACATAGAAGGAAAAGATTCTAAAGATTTGGATCTAGCAACAATTAGATTTTTGCTAACAGTTTTAAATTCAACAGAATTCAAAAGTTGAATTGTAAAGCTCGCATAAGATTTCTTGCATCTTTTCCTTTGAAACAAACTCTTGATAAACTTTTTCTCCATTAAAAACTAAAGCTGGAAATTTGGTAATGTTAAAAGTTTGCAACAGAATATTTACTGAACTTATTTCTGAATCAGCCCTCAAAGGAACTACCAAAAAGAAATGGGGAAACCTTTCTTCAAATATGGAAGTTATAATTCCTTGTTGTTCACAAAGAAAACAATCTTTTGTTGTATAAAAGAAGAGAACTATTGTAAAATTTGCATCACAATTTTTTCTAATGTTTTCTAATAAAAACCAGTATCTCAACCTAGTTAAAGTAAATTGTTTATCTAATTGCTTATATTCTTCTGTATAAATCTTCTCTTCTTTTTCCAAACTTATTATTTCAAACCTTAACTTATTCAACTTTGGAATAAGTTCTTTTAAATAGTTCGTCAAATAGTGACAAGTAAAATTTTGGTTGAATTGAGAAACTAATGAAATGAATTGTAAATTGCTCATCTCAATTTCCATCTCTTCAATCCTTTTTGCAAAATCACTTTGTCTTACTTCGTTGATGAACAGACCGATAAATATTCCAGAAAGAAAGATTGCTAAACTTGTTGAAAAAACCACCAAATGTTTTCTTACTTTCCTCGCCATCCTTTTTTCCTCTCAAAACTTTTGAAGAGTGCAACAAACCAAATGAATGAATTTAACATGGAATAAAAGATTATGTAGATCCAAAGGTTTAGCAAATCTATCGCTTTACCAAAAATTCTTCTTTTAACTTTCCTTGCTTTTTCAAAGAGAAGAAAGAAGAAGATAAAACTTATTAAAGAAACTATTGAGATTGAAGTTAAAATGAAGGAAGGATAGAAGTTTTTGAAATTGAACTTCAAAGTTTCCACCAAACCTACAAACTTTAAATTTAAGTAAAAATTCAAAAATTCTTGAAAAGTATTGAAGATTAAGCTTGCAATCACATAAATTGCTATAAATGCCCAAAAAAGGTTTAGTGGTAATACAAAAAATCCTAAGGAACCAAACTTTGGATTAAAAATTATTTCTTTGTAAGCAAAAACATTTTGGAAAAACCCACAATACCATCTTAGTCTCTGTTTGAAAAAGTTTTTGAAATTTTCAGGTACTATGGTTTTAGATGAAGTTGGAGCCACTTCAAGTTTATAACCATTCTTTATCAGCCTTAAACCGATTTCCAAATCTTCAGTCAAATTCCTTTCATCAAAATAACCAATCTTCCTTATTATTTCGGTTTTGTACATGCTTGCTCCATTCATTATGAAGTTCGCATTGTCAAAAGCGAAAATGTTTCTGAAAAAGTAAGACAACCTATAATCTATTAACTGCAATTTTGTTAAGAAATTCTTCTTTGAATTCTTTGGTTTTAAAGGTGATAAAACTGCAGCAACCTTTTCATCGTTAAAACATTTTAACATCTGTTTTAAAGAATTGGGTGAAAGAAAAGTATCTGCATCCACTATGCAGAAGAATTCACTCTTTATCTTTTTCAAAACTTTGTTGATTGATTTGACTTTTCCTTCATTTTTACGCTTATTTATTAACTTTATCAAACCCTTTGATGCATAAATTTTGCATATTTTTGATGTAGAATCCGTTGAACCATCGTTTATAACTATTATATCCAATTTTTCCTTAGGATAATTCAAACGAAGGCAAGCCTTTATAGTTTTTTCAATGTTTTTTTCTTCATTGTAAGCTGGAATCAGAATTGAAATCGTTGGATAGTATTTTAGTTTTGAATACCTTTTTTTAAAAGTTGAAGAGTAAAGTACGTAAATTGAAAAATAGATTGAGATGAAACTTATTACCATCAATCCTAAAGTTAAGATATCCATAATTTTCCATATGAAATTTCAACTTTATTTATATTTAGCTTACATTCTTCGTAAGGTTTAGCTATTAAAAATTTTTGGTCTTCGTAGATTCTATGAAACTTTGAAAGATAAGTTTGATTTTGAATATAGGTTGGATCCTCAGTATATTTATGAATCACGAAAACAAATCCTTTTTCAAGATATTCATCAAATTGATATGGAAAAGGAATTGGAACAGCTGTAATTTTTTTATAATTTAATATAACCCAAACGTTTGAAGTTATGCAAGTTTCGTTTTTTAAGTAGAAGGAAAGGAATTCCAAATCTTGCCAAGTCACACTATTTTTATCTTGAATCCCACTTTCAAAAACTTGAAAAAGGATTAGAAAAGAGATTAGAATAGTTAAGATTAAAACTAATTTAAAATTTTTAGTTAGTTTGCATGTGAAGTAGGAAATCGAAATCACAGCTGGTAACAAAAACCTCTCAAATTTATAAGGTATTTGGAAGTAAGAGAGTAGAGTTAAAATTAAAAGAAATAGGAAGAAAAGATTGATCTTATTGAACTTAAATTTTTTGGAAGATGGAAAAGATAAAAATAGAGGAAAAGCTAAGAGGATAAAATGTTCTAAAGTTTTAAATCCAAACCTATGTTCTCTTCTAGCAACGTTCATCTCATAAGAATTCTTTAAGCTAAAGAAAGGATCTTGAAGTTTAACAAAATTGAAAATTAGCCATGGTGAAAAAGTTAGGAAAGTAAAGATTAAAAAAAGCAAGAATTTTTTTGGTTTGACTTTGAAGATGAAGAGAGGAAAGTAAATTAAATAGTTATACCTTGTTAGCAAACTTAGTCCATAGAAAAAACCTGAAAAAATTCTTGGGTGAAAATAAAAGGAAAAAAGTAAAAAAGCTAAAGCTATTAAATCGCAACCTGTTTGATTACTAAAAATTAAAATTAAAGGAGAAAATGTGGTTAACAAAAAAAATTCTTGCTTTAACTTGAATTTTTTAGCGAAAAGATGAAGAGATAAAATGAAAAGAAAACTTGTTATGAAGAGATAAACGTAATTTGGAAAAATGCAAAGTAATAAAGGAACTAAAGGTGGTCTAAACCATTCAAAATATTTTCCATTCTTACAAAACCATTCAGAATTCAACTGATAAGCTAAAAAATCCCAATTTGGTTGAATTAGATGGAAAAGAAATGCTGGAATGAAAATTAAAATGCTAAAAAATAAAATTGTGAAAACCTCTTTCATTTTTTTCATAAAAGTTTCAAACCTCCTGTAACTTTATCCAATATTTCTTCTTTACAAGGACCTAAACCCAAGCAAGTTATAGTTCCAGGATCAACTTGGGTTTTACCGGCATCTCTAACCAAAAAATTTGGAATCTTCATTTTTTCTGCTTCTTTCTTTATATTCAAAAGCTCTTTTAAATCTTTAACCTTTACAACAACCTTTTTAGCTCCTTCTTTTAACCATTTCTTTCTCAAATTTTTTTCAGATTTTAAAAAAGCTCCTAAGCTTGCATGAGCAACTTGAGCTGCAAGCTTTCCTTTTTTCAACTTCAAATCGTTTCTTACGACTATAACTTGCTTGTACATAATTAAATCCAAGGAATTAGATTAAATAAAGCTAAACCAAAATATGCAAAAAAATAAAACTTTAAAATTTTTCCTATTAGAGTTGCTAAAAAGAAATGTGAAACTTTCATTTTGCTAAAACCTGCAAAGATTCCAATAAAATCAAAAGGAACTATGAACTGAAAAGCAAATATTATAACAGTAAAAAAACCATACTTATCAAAATATTTGAAAACTGATTCAAAAAATTTTCTTTTCCATCCTTTCAACTTTTCAACATCTTTGACTGAAACTCCTCTTCCTATCAAATAGCTTGTTAGCTCACCAATCGTTGAACCTAAACCTGCAAAGATTCCAAGTAAAATGGGATTCAAACCTTCTATTCCAGCCATCAAAGAAATCATAACAGTTCCTGGTAAAGGTAAGAAAATAGTTGAAGAAGTTATCAAACCAACTAAGAAAGCTCCAAAATAAGAATATTGGGATATTAAGCTATTCAATATAGAAATCGAAAAGATTGAAGTTAATAGCATAATTAATTTAAATTGTTTGTTTTAAATTAGTTTTATGCAAAATTTGGATTTAGAAGAGTTAAAATTGTTGAAAAAATTTTCTGAAAGGTTGGTTATGAATTTTGATGAGATAAAAGAATTCAATGGAAATGAAGAGTTAAGCAAAATTTTGTTGAACAGATTGCTTGAAAAAGGTTTTGTATCAAAAATTGAAGGAATGGGACAAGTTTTTGCAATCACCAACAAAGGTTTGGAGGAAGCAAAAAATTCTATGAAATGAGTTTAAAATTAAAAATTTTAAAGGAGATAATTAGATTAGAATAGCCCCGTGGTGTAGCGGTCAAGCATACCGGGCTTTGGAGTTCATCCAAAGCTCTGATGAATGAAGAGACCCGGAGACCCCGGTTCGAATCCGGGCGGGGCTATTTTTATATTTTTGTTTTTAATGTAATTTAACATGGAAAAACTTGAATCTCAATTTGGAAAAGATTTTGAAAAGATTTTGAAAGATGAAGAATTGAGTGAAATTGAAAGAACAGGTAAATATATCATAAAGAAAGATAGGTTTTATTCTTTTGAATTACTTAAGAGATTGTATGTTTATTTTCCTTATTTAATTCAACCTTCTGAACTGGAACCATACTTGAAAGCGCATCAGTTTATTAAAGTGAATAGAAAGAAAGAAATTGATGAAAAAGAGTTGATAACCAACTATGTTATAGGAATAAAAAAAGAGAATCCAACCCAATTTTTATATGTTTTAAAAATTGAGAATGATTGTACTGCAGGAATTTGTAAGTTAGAAGTTTGGGTTGATGATGAAGAAACTAAAAACGAAGCGTTGAGAATAATTAAAAGTTATTTAAGCAAAAAATAAAATTATGGAATTTTTTCCAATTTTTATAACTATTTTAGCATCCTTTTCACCCTTGACAGAAATCAATGGTTCTATACCTTTAGGAATAGCTTTAGGTTTAGATCCTATCTTTGTTTTTTTACTAGCATCTTTTTCCAATTCTTTACTTTTTTTCCCACTTTATTTTTTTCTTGATCAGCTTTACCAAAGATTTTTAAAAAAGTGGAATTGGTTCAGAAAATATTTGGAAAAATCAAGAAAAAAAGTTAAGCCATATTTGAACAGATATGGTTATTTAGGTTTAACTATTTTCATAGCTTTACCCTCTCCTTTCACTGGTGTTTATACAGCGAGTTTGATCACATGGTTTTTTAAGATGGATTGGAAAAAAAGCTATTTTGCAATTTTGATAGCAGTTTTAATCAACGGTTTAATAATCTTGGTTGCTTGTTTAGGATTTTTAGAATTTTTGAAATTTTTGGTGAAAATATGATTGAATTGATTTTGATTGCATTGCTTTTTATTTTAACCATTTATTTGCTCATAAAAAACCTTGAGTGGAGATGGAAATTTGAGAAGAAACTTAAGGAAGAAATTGAAAAGAAAAAAGAAGAAATAAGGGCTGATGCTATAAAAAGGAGTTCTAGCATTTTGGTAGGAAAGAGTGTTGAGAAGCTTATTCCAATAAGTAAAAAAGTTGAATATGATGCGAGAGATTTTAGATGGTTGGGAGACCCTATCGATTATGTAGTTTTCAACGGTTTAGCTGAAAACGATTTGAAAGAAATTGTTTTTTTAGAAGTCAAAAGTGGAGAAGCAGAACTCAACGAAAGGCAAAAAAAGATCAAAGAAATAATAGAAAAAAAGAAAATAAGATGGAAAGAAATCAAAGTTTAAGATTATTTTTTCTTTTTCTTCTTTGCCAATCTTGACACCTCTTTTTCTTTCTAAAAATAATTTTTTATTTTTCATTTTTATTAATTTCTAAATTTTTTGGATAATTTGGCGGCTCAAAAGCTATCTCGTTTTTCATCTTTCAACCTGGGGTAGTCTTATCATCGCCGCCATAAAATTTTGCTTTTTTAAAATAAAAATTTAAGTTAGTTTCTATCTTTTAAATTTTAGAAAAATTGGACCTATATAGCCACATTTTTTACAAACGTAAATTACACCGCCTATACCAAAAATTGTAACTTTTGAAAATTCTGCTTTAACTTCATTTCCACATCTAGGACAAAGTTTCTTATCCACCTTTATAACCTGGTAATTTTAGAGAAAGTAAGTTTGCGATCCCTTCAATAAGCTTTGGTTCAACCACAATTATATCACTAGCAGTTATTATACCAACCAATTTCCCTCCTTCAACAACAGGTAACCTCTTAATGTTCCTTTCCATCATCTTTTCAACAGCCTCTTCTAAACTTTCATCTGGATCAACTGTTACAACATCTTTTGACATGATTTCGCTAACTAATGTATTATCAACATCTTTACCTTCGGCAATAGCCTTTATTATATCAGTAGAAGTTATAATTCCGACTAATTTTTCATCTTCCATTACAACCAAACTTCCAATCCCAAATTTACTCATTATTTTTGAAGCTTCCCTTAAGCTAAGATTTGGATGAATGGTTATAACATCTTTATGCATAACGTTTCTTACAATCATAATTTAAATATTGCTTGTATTTTATATAAAATTATGAGAAGAAAAAACTACAAAAGAAAGATTCTAAAAGAAATTGAAGAATTCAACCTAAAACTTCTAAAAAAATGGAATAAGATTGTGAAAGAAAATGAAAAGAAATTAAGATACATAGGTTAAGCTATATACGGAATCTTTTCTGATTCTTCTAACGTTGTCTTCTTTGTCCTCTCTAAAAATTGTTCGTAGTGTTTAATCATCTCTTTACTGATACTTGGTTTAACCCTCTCCAAAGCTTTTTCGAAATGCTGTTTTGTAACGTATTTGGCATTTATATCTTCTCTCAAAGCAAACATTGCAGCCTCTCTACATAGAGCTTCTAAATCTGCACCACTATAGCCTTCTGTCTTTCTAGCAATTTCTTCTAGATCAACGTCTTTTAATGGCATGTTTCGAGTATGGATTTTTAGGATTTCTAATCTTCCTTTAAAATCAGGAGCTGGAACTAGAATCAACCTATCAAATCTTCCTGGCCTTAACAAAGCTGGATCAACCATATCTGGCCTATTAGTTGCTCCTATGACTATGACTCCTTCTCTTTCTTCTAAACCAGACATTTCTGTAAGCAGTTGACTTACAATGCTTTCTGTAACTCTTTCTCCATAATACAAGCCTCTTCTTGGAGCTAGAGCATCTATTTCATCAAAGAAAATAACACAAGGTGCTACTTGTTTTGCTCTTTTAAACAATTCTCTTATCATCCTTTCGCTTTCTCCAACCCACTTACTTTTCAGCTCAGGCCCTTTTACGCTTATAAAATTAGCGCCGCTTTCATTAGCAACAGCCTTGGCTAACAAAGTTTTACCTGTTCCGGGAGGGCCATATAGCAAAATTCCTTTTGGAGGTTTGATACCTATTCTTTTAAAGGCATCTGGATATTTCAAAGGCCATTCAACCATTTCTTTCAACTGTTGTTTAACTTCTTCTAAATCACCGATATCATCCCATTTTACATTTGGTATTTCAACTAAAACTTCTCTCATCGCACTTGGTTCAACCACCATCAAAGCAAATTCAAAATCTTCTTTTGTAACTTTCAATTTCTCAATATCTTCTCTACTTAACTCTTCTTCCTGCCATTTTATTTCTGGTAACACTCTTCTCAAAGCATGCATGGCTGCTTCTTTACATAAAGCTTCTAAATCTGCACCTACATAACCATGTGTTCTATCAGCTAAATCTTCAAGCAACAAACTTTTTAACTCGCTGTTTATTTCTGGATAAAGCTTCTTGTAATCTTTTTTGATGATTTCTTTTATTTTTTCTGGATCTTTCTCTTTCTTTATCTTTTCAAGTAGATCATCCATTAGCTTTAAAGTTTCGGCTTCATTCTTGAATTTGTTTTTCAACCTTTTGATTGCCTCTTCAACATTTTTAGCACTAAAATCTGGTTCTATTGGCATGTTTCGAGTATGGATTTTTAGGATTTCTAATCTTCCATCTCTATTTGGAACTGGAACTTCAATCTCTCTGTCAAACCTTCCTGGCCTTCTTAATGCTGGATCTAAAGCATTTGGTCTATTGGTTGCTGCTATAACTATAACCTTTCCTCTTTTCTTCAACCCATCCATACAAGTAAGCAATTGAGAAACCATCCTCCTTTCTACTTCACCTGTAACTTCTTCTCTTTTTGGAGCCAACGCATCTATTTCATCGATGAAAATTATACTTGGTGCATTTTTTTCAGCTTCTTCAAAAATTTCTCTAATACGTTTTTCTGATTCACCATACCATTTACTCGTAACCTCTGGTCCAGAAATTGCGATAAAATGAGCGCCGCTTTCATTAGCAACAGCCCTGGCTAACAAAGTTTTACCTGTTCCGGGAGGGCCATATAGCAAAATTCCTTTTGGAGGTTCTACTCCCAATCTTTCAAAAAGCTCTGGATGTCTTAAAGGTAACTCAATCATTTCTCTTACTTTTTGAATAACATCCTTCATCCCACCTATATCTTCGTAAGTAACACTTGGAACAACCCTTTCTTCAATCTTCAGAGTTGAAGGTCTTTGAGGTAACACTTCTATTTCAGTTAAATCAGTAATCTGAACTATTCCTTTTGGCTCTGTATCAACTACAACGAATCTCGTTTCTCCTGGAAATGGTGTAAAGAACAAATCTTCAAAATCCAAACCAAAAAAATCTTCCAACAAAGAACTTCCTCTTCTCCTTCTAGCTGGAAAAGGAATTATTATATCTCCTTTTACAACAGGTCTCATCATCAAATTCTGTTTCATCAAAGTTGGACTGTAATGAACTATGATTCCTTTTTCGGCTGGTGCTAAAACAACTCTTTTAGCTTCTTTTACATCAGCCTTTCTAACTTTTACATATTCTCCTAAAGCTGTTTCTGCGTTCCTTCTAGTTATTCCATCTATTCTTATTATGTTCAAACCTACGTCAGCAGGATAAGCTCTAACAGCAATTGCAGCAGTAACTCTTTTTCCTTCTATTTCAATTATATCTCCTTCTCTTACATCAATTTTTTGCATGGTAGAAGTATCTATCCTTGCAATTCCTCTACCCGCTTCCTCTCTTGCTGTAAGTTCTCCAACCTTTAACTTAACTTCTTTCTTTTCTTTTACCATCAAACCACCATAAATTCTTTTTCTATTCTTTTAAATAAATTTTCTAACTCTTCATCAACCAAAACTTTAAATTTTTTGAAACAAACAAAATCTTCCCATTCTTTCATAAAATTCAAAATCTCTTTTTCAAATTCTTCTGGAATTATTAAAGAACTTTGGTCAACTTTCAAATGAGGTATCCTATCCAATAAACCTTCTCTTCTATAAACATATCTTCTCCTTTTCTTTATCACTTGTTTCCATCCATACAAACTTTTGAAAAATTTTACTCTTTGATAATTATTTCCCTTCCTATTTTCAAAACTGTAGCATATCAATATAGCTTTCTTCATATTTAGTGTACATTAGTTCTAAAATATTTAAATTTTTGGTTGTTCCACTTAGCTTTGGTTTCACATTTAGGATCCAAACACATCTTAAAAGGTCTTTTTCCCTTTCTTAAAATTTGAATTAAAGGAGTTCCACATCTTTCGCAAATTTTATGTAGAAGTATTATCTTTGCGTTTGAAGGTAAAGGATAAGAATTTTTGCATTTTGGATAAGAACTACAACCAACAAACTGTTTTCCATTTTTTAACTTTATAAGTATTAAATTGTTACCACATTTTGAACATTTGCCCAATATTCTTTCTTCTTCCCTAAACTTTACTAAAAACTCTGCAAGTTTCTTTCCAATTCTTAACTCATTCTCCTTGAATTTCTTTAAAATGTTTGAAAGGATTTGTTTTGCCTCTTCGATCACTTCTATTCTTTTTTTCTTGCCATTAAAAATCAAATCCATCTCATTTTCAAGTTTTCTTGTTAATTCTTCACTCAAAATTTTTGGACAATACTTTTTTAGAATCTCAACTACTATTTCTCCCAACTTTGTAACCTTTATACTTTTCCCAACTATGTAACCCCTTTCATACAAAGTCTTTAAAATTTCGGCCCTTGTTGCTTTAGTTCCTAAATTCCTCTTTTCCATTTCCTTAATTATGCTACCTTGCGTATATCTGCTTGGAGGCTGAGTTTGTTTTTCTTCTGCTTTTATCGCAAGAACTTTAACTTTAGATCCTTCTTTTATTGGTGGTAAGGAAACTTCATCCAATTTTAAATAAGGTGAATAGAATTTTAACCAACCTACTTCTAACGTTTCCCTTCCCTTTAAAACAAAAATTTTATCCTCAATCTTTATCTTAAGAGTTGTAAACATTCTTTTTGCAGGTCTTCCAAAACAAGCTAAAAATCTTCTAACTATCAGATCATAAAGCTTTACTTCGTTTTTGTTTAACATCTTTAAATTTTCAGTTTCAAAAGTTGGATATATTGCTGGATGTGCAGGATCTGTTTTTTCTCCTTCTCTTGGTTTTAACTCACCTTTTAAAATTTCATTCACATAATTTTTATAACCAATTTCACTAAGAGCTTTCAAAATCTTTTTGAAATCTAGTTTTGGTAATTTTTGAGAAGAAGTTCTTGGATAAGATATCAATCCGAGCTGGTATAAATTTTCTGCAATCTGCATAGTTTGAATTGGAGAAAATTTGAAATGATTGAAAGCTTCAGCTTGTAAATCTACTGTGTTGAAAGGTAGTGGAGGTGAAATCAAAGCCAGTCTTTTTTTAACCTCTACAACCACTCCCTCCTTACTTTTAATATCTAAAAGTTTTTTTACTTCATCAGCCTTCCAAACTTTTTCTTTTTTAAATTTTGCAGTTAAGATTTTATTTTCAAGTTTAACTTCAGCATAAATTTGCCAGAAAGTTTTAGGTTTAAAATTCTTGATTTGGTTTTCCCTTTCATACAAAATTGCTAAAGTTGGTCCTTGAACTCTGCCAGTTGAAATTATCGAAAAAACTTTAGAAGAACTGTTTTTTAAAGAGAGAGTTAGTGCTCTAGTTAAATTTATACCCCATAACCAATCTATTATATGCCTTGTTAATCCTGCTTCAATTTGAAGGAAATCTAAAGATAGAGAAATATTTTCAAAAGAATTTATTATCTCTTCTTTGGTTAAAGTGGAAAATTTCATCCTTTTTGCATGTTTTCTCCCACAAATAAAGTTTAGAATATTATAACCTATTACACTCCCTTCGATATCATAATCAGTACAGATTATAAAATCCTCAGCATCCTTTGCAAATTTCTTTATAACTTCAAAATATTTTTTTGCAAAACCTGCTTTCTTATTAACTTTAAAGATTGGTAACCATTCGTATTCGAAAGCTGGATAAGTCCATCTTTTCAACTTATTGTGCAAGCCAAAAAGATGACCAACAGCTGGAACTATTATGTACTTTTTCCTACTTCTTTCAAATTCATAAACCTCAACATCCAAAATTTTTCTTTTTTTCAAACTATTTTTCTCTGCTAAAATTTCAGCGATTCTTCTAGCAGCTAATGGCTTTTCTGCAATCATTAAAGTATAAGACATAAAATCACTTGATTTTTAAAATTTTTATATCATTCGATTATAAAAGATTTCGAAATTTTTCTTCCAATTTCCAAACTTTTAATCCTTTCTTCTAAATCAAAAAGTTTTATAGAAATTTCATCTATTCGTTCATTCAAACTTTCACTCTCTAGCAAAAATCTACCCAACTTTAAAACATCTTTAAGTTCACTGATTTTACTTTCCACTTCTTTAATCTTAAAATCGAAAAAGTTAATTTGATTTGCAAAATCGATTTTTAACTCATTCAATTTTTCTTGGATTATCTTTTCAAAATTTATTTGTGGTGTTTTCTCTTTCTTGCTTTCAACCCAAATTTCTAAGGCATTAAGTTTACTCGCTAACAAATTCAATTTATTTCCAATTTTCTCAAACTTTTCCTCAGGAATTTCTCTAGTGGCTAGAGATTTTAAAATTTCAACAGAATTTTCAAGAGTTGATAGACGCAAATAAATTTTCTCAATTTCTTTCAATTTATCTTCAATCGTTTTTACACGCTTACCAAAATTTTCAAGACCTTTCAACAACTTTTCCTGTACTATTTTTCCTTCAAAAACTTCACTAACTTTTTCTTCTAAATTTTTTAAAATCATATCCATTTCAACTTTTCTATTCATTAAATACTCTACATCTTCTTTCAGAGAATTTAGTCGTGAATTCAAAATCGAGAGGTCTGTTGGAGAAGCTTTTTTCAACTCGTCCAAATTTTCCTTCAACTTTAAAATTTCTTTGTTAAGATCGTTCCTCAAACTTGAAATCTCATTCAAAACTTTTGCAAATTCTTGATTTTTCAATTCAGAAAACTTTTGATTCATTGATTCCACTAAAATTTCAGCCTTTTCGATCCTTTCCTTCATCTTTTCTGTTTCACTAAATATTTCAGTAAATTTTTCTTTTATCAAATTTAACTCAGAATTAAAACTAACTAATTCTTTTTTTAAACTACCCAAAGCATCTTTAAATTGTTCGGAATTTGTTTTTAAAAATGGAACTTCAATTTCTAAATTTTTCAAAGTAGTTAATTCGTTCTCAAGTTTTTCTATCCTTTCTAAAATATCTTTTAACTTTTCAACATCAACTTTTTCAAATAATTTGCCAAAACCAATAGCTTCCAATTTTTCTTTCAAATCATAAATGATCAAATTGGTTGCCATCAAAACATCTTCAATATCTTCAATCCTTTGCTCCAAATTTTTGGCTTCCAAGCTTTTTTTTAAATCGTTAACTAAACCTTCTAGGTCAAGAACTTTTTTCTCCAAGCCAAGCAAACTTAACTTAAATTTTTCTTCTAAATTTTCTTCTGGCATGCTTAATTAAATATTCTTTTAAGCAAATAAATTTTTTAATTCCAAAAATTTTGAGAAAAATCCAACCAATCCAAATCAAAAAGATTGAAATTATAAAAAAGTTACTCCATAACAATTCATGCCATTCAAAAAAGGTTTTTGTACCATAGGAAGTTGCAATCAAAACAGTTGAAATTATTCTTATCAAATTTATTAAAAAAATTAGAGGAACTGCAATTAAAAGAAATTTAAACCTTTCTTTTAATTTGAAAATAGAAGTTGAAAGTCCTAAAGCACTTATCAACAACAAAGCTTTCCATCCAGTAGAATCAAAAGTTATTTCGAATTGGTACAAACGCTGATTTCTTAAAATGATTAAATAGTTTTCATGGCATGCAACTTTTCCAAAAAATTTTAAAATGGAACAAGCACATGAAGTAACAAAATTTTTAAGAGGTTGATATTCAAAATTTGATTGAACAAGGAAATAGATAAAAAAAAGAAAAGTCAAGAAAATTGACAAAAATTCAAGATAAATTTTCAAACTCATGAAATAACCTTCAAAGCTTCTTTTAAATTTTCAACTTTTTTAAACAACAATTTTTCAAAAACTTCTTCATAATTTTCCGTTCTTTGTTTGATTCGAGAGATGAAATTTTTGTAAGTTTTATAAGCTTTAATAGAGGCTGCCAAAGCAGATCTTTCATGTTTATTTGAAATTAATTCTTCGAATTTTTTAGTTAACATTTCTTTTTCTTTATGAGTTAAAGAATATTTAGGACAATAAAGTTTTGCTCCTAAAGAAGATGAAACTTTTTTTACTTTTTTTGAAGGAGGATTGACATCTGCAGCTATTATTATAGCTTTTCCATGGGATTTTATCACTTTTATCCATTGTTCAGTACCTGCATTTTTTAAAGTCAAAATCGCTTCTAATTCACCGTTCAAATTTAAAATTGCCAGAGCACTGGTTTTACCTGGATCTATTCCAACTATCAACTTTTTACTCATAACTCGAATCCAACACCTCTTTTATTCTTTTAGCAATTTTTTCTCCTATACCTTTAACTTTCATCAACTCACTTTCACTACTTAAAAATATTTTTCTTACAGTTTTAAAACGTTTAAGTAATCTTCTTGCCATCTTTAAACTTATTCCAGGTAAGGCTGAAACGATGGTTTCTTGCATCTCCTTTAAATTTTTACCTTTTTTATCAACAATTTTAAAAGCCATTCTTTGAACGTTTGAATTTTTCTTTTTAGCTATCCAAAAAAGTAATTTAGCTGTATCGTATGCATTAATAGTTTGAACCAAGCTAACTTTTTCATCCACAAGTAAAGAAGCTAAAGCCCCTTTCAAAGCATTTTCGTTTATCCTAGTTTCTGAAAATCCTTCTAGGATTAAAATAACTTTGGAATAATTTTGTTTCATCTGTTCAACTTGATAAAAAATTCTTTTGTCGATTATCGAGTTTATGAAGTCATCATATGATTTTCTTTCTATTATAACATCATCAACAATAAAATCACCAACAGGCAAACTTATCACTGAAACCTTTAAACCTAAAGCTTTTAACAATTTCACGATTTCTTCCTCTCTAAAATCACAAACTATTTCAACTTTTTCTAAAGTTGTTTGTTTCACAATTTAATTTTAAACATTCAATATTAAACTTTTAACCAGTCAAACAGAGTTTTCTTCAAGGTTTTCTTATTCTTCAAATCAAAAAGTATTCTCTTCATTCTTTTTTCTTTGTGAAAAGCTGCCCAATAATATGCTTCATCCCTCGTTTTTTTGGTTATTAAGAAAATTACAGTTCCTGGATGAGTTCTACCAGTTCTTCCTCTTCTTTGAATACTTCTTATCTCACTTGGAACTGGTTCGTAAAATATTGTATAATCAACTTGAGGGATATCTAAACCTTCTTCAGTTATGCTTGTTCCACATAAAACGTTGAATTCAAGATTTACAAATCTTTTTATTTTCTCAATCTGCTCTTTTTGAGATAAACCATCTTTACCTTTTCTACTCTGCCCAACTAAGATATCTGATTTTATCCCTTCTTTTCTCAAAATTTCATTCAATTTTTTAACCGTATCTCTGTAATTTGCAAAGACTATGATTTTTGCCATCTCATTCTTTTTCAAAATTTCTTTTATTAACTCAACCAACTTTAAAACTTTGGGATGTTCTTTTTCTTTGCTCAAACTTAAAATCAAAGAAATCCTGCTTATCTTTTCATTCTTCATTAAAACTTTATCAAATCTTTTATTACTCTTTTTCAACTTTTCAAAATATTTTCTTAATGATTCCATTCCCTGAGTTTCCAAAAGTTCTAGCATGTGTTCAATCTTTAACAAAATTGAAAGTTTAGAAATCAAACCGAATAAATTTCCATCCTTGGTTTGCTTATAACTTTCCACAAATTTTTTATGTAAGTTGATAAGTTCTTTTTTAGTCAACTTTTTTGAAATCACACCCTTTTCTTTTAAAGACTGAAGTATTTCTTTTTCTATTTCAAGCAATTCTTCCCTTATCTTTTTCAAATTGTCTGATAAATCAACGTAAACCCATTCGAATTTTACTGGTTTAACATATTTTTTCACATCCAAATCTTTTTCTGTTCTTATTTCAATTTGTTTTATGAAAAGATTCTCACAAATTTCGTCTATTCTTTCCTTTGAACTGCCTGGAGAAGCAGTCAAACCTAGAATTAAGGAATAAGGTGAAGTTTTATAGTATTCTTTTGCAATCGGTACGTATGCATAATCCTTTACTGCCCTATGGGCTTCATCAAAAACTACTAAAGAAAATTCTGAAAGATCAAAAATTTTCCTTTTTAAATCGTTTAAAATGGCTTGAGGTGTAGCAGAAATTATTTTAGCAACCTTATACATCTCCTTTCTCTTTTCCAAATTAACCTTACCTGTAATCAAAAAAACCTCTTGATTCAAAAATTTTTCAAATGTTTCTTTGTGTTGAGCTGCCAAAGGTCGTGTTGGTGCTAAAATTAAAATTTTTGTTTGTGGATGTTGTTCTAACCTTTTTTTAGCAACCATCGCAGCTATCAATGTTTTTCCTAAGCCTGTAGGTAAAACAACTAAAGTATTAGCTTTACTTGCTCTTTCAGCTATTTTTAATTGATATTCTCTTGGTTCGAATTGCATTTTTATTCACCCAATATCGTGACCACAACCTTTCTTATCCTTGGTTCAAAGAACTCTATGAAAATAACTCTTTGCCAAGTTCCTAAAACCAATTCATTGTTTTCTATAGGTATAGAAATTGAATTTCCAAGTAAAGAACTTTTTTGATGAGAAGTTGCGTTCTCATTTCCTTCATAATCATGTTTATACTTTCCATTCAAAGGTAAAATTTTTTCAAAAAAATTTTTCATATCTTCAAATATTGATGGATCGTTTTCTTGAATTATCAAGGCTGCTGTATTATGCAAAGAATTTGCAAAGAGTATTCCTTTTTTTACCTTCGCTTCTTTTACAACTTTTTCTAGTTGGGAAGTTATGTCTATGAAATCGTTATAGCCTTTAGTTCTGATTTCAATCACTTTTCTAAAGAGTTTCATAGTTAAATTATTTAAATTTAGGTTTTTATTTTTAAGATTATGAAAGTTGCGATTTTATATAGTGGTGGAAAAGATTCTACTTTAGCACTGTATGAATGTTTAAAGAGGAATTGGAAAGTTGTTGCTTTAATAGCTGTAAAACCAAAGAACACAGAAGCATATTTATGGCATTATGCAACAGTTGAATGGACAATTTTAAGTTCAGCTGCTTTAGGAATTCCTTTATTTTTGATAAAGAGTGAAAAGATTAGTGATGAAGAAGAGGCAAAAGAGATTGAAAAAGTTTTAGATAGAATAAGCATAGATGCTTTGGTTTTAGGTGGAGTTGGATTGCAAAAAACCCAAATTAAAGCCATTGAAAAAGTTGCAAAAGATAGGGGAATAAAAGTAATAGTTCCTCATGAAGGAAAAGATCATTATGAGTTGTTCAAGAAAGCTATAAAAGATGGATTTGAAATAATTATAACCCAAGTTGCTTCTGAAGGCTTAGGACCAGAATGGTTAGGTAAAAAAATTGGTTTAAAAGAATTAGAGGAATTAAAAAGGTTGAGTGAAACTTATGGTTTTCACATAGGTTTTGAAGGTGGATACGCAGACACTTTTGTTATAGATGGTCCAATTTTTAAGAAAAAAATTGAATTTATAGATACAAGAAAAGTCTGGGATGTAAAAACAAATTCTGGATATTTAGAGGTTAAAGAAGCAAGATTGGTTGAAAAGTAAATGTTTATAGTCATCATTAATGTTCAACTTTAGTATCGAAATGTTTATATAGACTTTTTTTAAAAAATTTTTTTGAGAGAATGAACGAAGAACAAATATTTTTATCAATATTAGCAACATTAGCAACTTCATTAGTATTTTTGACTTTCTTTAACTTACCACTTGCTTTTTCCGAAACAACAACAGATACTGCCACAGTAAACGTTTCAGTAGCACCAAAAGTAGAAATTTCAATTCTACCAGATGTTTTCAATTTCACTGATTTAAACCCTGGAACTGTTGGACCTTTCCTCAATTTCGAGATTAAAAACATTGGCTCAGTAAACGTGAGTAACATTTTTGCTTATGTTGATACTTTAGACAAAGAAATTGAGAGACCTTATGGTACTTCAAATGCAAGTAAATATGCAGCTGGTGGAGTTTTGTTGATAACGAATGAAACAGATACTCAACCTTGGTTTCTTGGAAGGATTGAATGGAATTTGACCTATGATGTTCCAAACAAAAATTTCTCGGCTGTGAACAATCCAGTTGCTTGGGGTTACTTTAGAAATACTAGTTATGAATATTTATGGGTTATCGGTAACGGCACAACTAATTGTACAGATGGTTATTTTGCAATTGAAGACGATCCTGATACAGGTTCTGTTGATACAAGAACTCCAGACGATACTCAAATTACTAATGAAGGAACTGATGGTTATTGGGGATTGTTTTCAGTAAATAGAGATACAGCACCTTTGAAGGATTATTGTGTAGCAGTTTACTGGGATTGTACCAAAATCTACATTTACAAATATGATAAAAGAAATAATTTTACAAGCTGTTCAAATTCTGAATATTTGTACTTTCATTCTTTGTCACCAGGCGAGATATTGAGTGCAAAACTTACAGCTTACATTCCTCTAGGAATACCTTATGGAAACTTAACTCAAGCAATACTCACAATAGAAGCAACAGGAAGTTATTAAACTAACTTTTTTTGATCTTTTCTTCTAATTTTTTCAATTTGTTTAGAATGTTTCTTTTCATTTCGTTGTAAGCCGACAAGCTTATTATTCCTTCTTTTCTTTCCCTTTCAAGAACTTTTAGTAATCTTTTTAACCTTTCAATTTCTTTTTCAATCTCAAAAGCTTCTTCTTTTCTTCTAAACTCAATTTTTGGTAAAGCAACTTTAAGTTTAATTTTTCTTCTTTTCATCAAAAATATTATTACTGGACTTATAGCTAAAATGACTAGAATTATTATCAAAAAGGTTGGTAATAAAGGTTTTTTTGGTTTTGGAAGCTCTAGAGTAGATAAAATCTCTCTAGCTCTTTCCATAAGATTTTTGACATTTGATAATTCATCTAAAGTTTTCTCGAGTTCTTTTACTTCAAAATAATCTTTTGCTTTATTAATTCCTTTTCTTATTTCCTCTATCAATCTTTCAACAGCAGTAGTATCCTTACCCTCTTTCTTTGCTAACTTTGTATCTGCAAGCAAATCAACATATTCATCTTCTATTTTTCTTAACTCTTCCTTTATTAGTTCTTCGAGTGATTTGTAAACCGTTAAGCTAAATTTTTTATCATCACTCACTAAGCCAGAAGTTACAAGAAAACTTCCTTGATAACTTCCTGGTAAAACATTTTTTGGAATTGAAAATGTGATCACGAAGTTTATGATTTGATTCTTTTCCAATTTAGCCACTCTTAAAGGAGTTATGTTGTACCAGTCAGTTGGCAATCCAACTATTTCTAAAGTTATGTTTTCTAAATCTAAATTCCCAACATTTCTCACACTCACTATTTCAACTTGAGAAAATCCTCTTGCTATAGAAATGTTTTTTGAATATTTTTCTATCAATAAAGCAGCTTCAAGTGGTGCTGTAATCTTTGGAGTTGGTAAAGAAGGTGCTGGTATCACAATCCTTTCAGTTCTGTAAATTGGAGTTACGTTACTTTGAATCACAAAGAATGTTTTGTTTACATGAATTGGAGGTTGAACTGTGTCATAGGTAACTTTTGCATTCAAGTAATACATACCTGGAGCTAAAGTAGTAGGAACATAGATACTTCTTGTAAATGAACTTAACGTAAGTTCTGGTGTTAGAACAGCTTCTGAATAAGCTGAGTATCGATTGTATTCTTCATCCCCAATCCAATACTCCACAAAAACATCTTGAGTCACTTCTCCTTTATTATCGATAATGATTATATAATCTAAATAATCACCTTGAGGAACTTCATTTTCGAGTAATTCCAATCTAACGTCATAAGGACCTCCAGCTGCGACCCTAAATGCTTTCAACTCTAAATTTTGAAATTCTCCGAGAGTTGCATTCAAAACAGCTAAGTACATTCCTGTTGGGGAATTCAAAGGCATAGCATACTTGTAAGTATAATAACCTTTGGTTTCTCTTGTTAGAACGGATTTGTTTATGGAAAAGTAAACGTTTTCAGCTGGATCATAAACTGTTAAGTTAATATGATCAGGATCAACTGGCAAACCTTCTCCAGTATAAAACAGCAAACCAAACTTCATTACGTTATTAGGATACCATACCACAGCCGTCTCAATTTCAGAAAACAATCCTTTCACTGTTACTGTTCTTTCATAAACTTCAAAATAATAAACATCAATCTTTTCAATAATTTTATTTACTAACGTATCATTATACCTCGCTTTTGCTTGTAAAAGATAAGTACCTAAGATTGCATCGTCTGCTAATTTAAAAGTTGGTAGTGGCTCAACTATACCATCTTTGTTTGTAAAAGTTGATAGATTGAAAATTAAGTTGTTTAAAGGATCTTTAATGGTGAACTCTACATCAATATTTGCTAAAGAATTGTTTTCAAAATCTTTTATAGAATAATATATTGAACCTACATCCCCCTGATAATATTTGGTTGAAAAAGTTGAAAGACTTGTTTGCAATTTAGTGTAAATTAAAAGAATGGTACTTTCCTGACCTAAATTTCCAACGTTATCCATAGCATAAATCGTTAAATTGTAAATTCCTTTTAGAGTTGTGTTGGTATAATAGATATGCCAGCTACTAAAATTATCTGAACTATAATCCAAAATCAAATCTAAAACTTCCACCTGCTCATCTGGTTTTGTAACGTTAACTTTTGCAAAAGCTATTCCAGTGTTACTTTGATCTGTAATATTAACTTTGATTAAAATGGTTGAATTCTGCCCTGTTTCGTTTGGTAAGATTAAGTAAGATATTAAAGGTGGTATATGAGGTAATAAAGTTACATTAACTTCTAAATAATCTGGCTCTGCATCCGTTTGAATTGCATTTACCATATAAATTGCAGTATAAACTTGAGTGGGTGCATCTGTAACGTTGTACTCTATTTTAAAAGTATGGTTAGAATTTAATGGAATTGAAAATGAAGTTTCATTAACTTTTGTATAATTTGCTTGACTTGGAGTTATTTCAAAATCTATTAAAGCATTTCCTAAGTTATAAACTGTTACTTCACATGCAGTTCCAAATTTTGGTTCTTGAGCTTTTTGACAAAATGCAGGATACAAAGACCAAGTTCTGTTTGGTAACACTGTTATCATTAAAGTTAAATTATCGTAGTTTGCGTTAGAAGCTGAAACGTTTATTAGAGAATGATAAGTTCCAGATGGATAGTTGAATGGAATTGTTATGTTTACTGCTACGCTTACATTCATACCTGGTTCTAAATTTTGGATTAAAGGAGGATAAAATTCGAAGATAAAATCATAGCAGTTTTGAATGCAGGTAAATGTTATTTGGGATAAGGGAGAATTTCCTGTAGATAAAATGGTAAAGTTAGAAA
>Ga0065719_100260_pt1 | contig 23986 bp, 26 predicted proteins | sample GBSCel85sediment_FD_59106 | JGI IMG/M metagenome (GOLD analysis project Ga0065719, IMG submission 59106) | Hot spring sediment microbial communities from Great Boiling Spring, Nevada - Cellulolytic enrichment CS 85C v3 (version 3) | ecosystem: Environmental > Aquatic > Thermal springs > Hot... | reverse complement strand
AGCAGCGGCTCCCAAGAGGCAGTTATCTTCGCCATGCTTTTTCTTGCCGCTGCGGCCTTCGCCCTGGGCTATGCTCTGGGCAAGGGCTCCGCGGCGCCCGAGCAGCTCCAAGCACCCGTCTACCATGGCGCTCAGCTGTACATACTGAATGACCGGGACTACTACCCGACTCTGATGAGGTACCTTGAGAGGTCGAACAAGTCCATCTACATCATGATGTACGTGTTCAAGAGCGACACAGACACCATCGCGAGGATCGTCGACGTGCTGGTGAGGAAGGCGAAGCAGGGGGTGGACGTCAGGGTGATCCTCGAGAACAGCATCGAGGACAACGAGCTCACCTATCAGAGCCTGAAGAGCGGGGGTGTCAGGGTGGTCTACGACCCCAAGGCTGTGACCACGCACTCCAAGCTGGTCGTCATCGACGGCTACGTGGTCTTCGTAGGCTCTCACAACTTCAGCTACAGCGCGATGATGAAGAACCACGAGGCAAGCGTGATGATCATCAGCGAGGAGATAGCCTCGGCCGAGACGGAGTACTTTATGAGCGTACTCGCCGCCTGCTCGGGGTGACGCGCGCATGGACAAGGACAGAGTAGCCGGCGGGATACTGCTCTCCCTAGCCCTCTCGATGGGCGTGCTCTACACCTACCTCCTCTTCCTGGCCCCCGACCCCGTGAGCATCCTCGTGCTGAAGCTGACGGCGCTCGGCGTCGTGGGCTCCTTCCTGATCATAATGGGCTGGATAGGCTTCGCGCTCCTCACCTCGCCGCCGCACAAGAGGGTCCTCGAGATTGAGAGGAGGCTGGCTGAGGAATTCAAGAAGCTGAAGGAGCGTGGTTACCCCTTTCCGTGGGTAGATGCCGGTGGAGGTGGGTAAGCTCAGCCTAGCCGCGGTGCTCAGGGAGCTCGCGGAGGCCGGCGTAGAGCCGGAGCTCGACGCGAACGAGATAGACGGGCTCCTAGCTGCGGTCAACCCTGCGATAGGAGTGCCGGACGAGCTCCTCGGTTTCTTCGCCTTCCACTACTCCGCCTCGAACGTCGCCGCTGCCTTCGGCAAGCCGGAGTTCGCACTCCTGGACCTCGTGCTCCCGCCTGGCTACCCAGAGGAGAAGGCATTCTCCATCATACGATCCTTCGCCAACGAGTGCAGGAGGTACGGCGTCAGGCTGGTGGGTGGGCACACCGGGAGGTATGAGGGCGCCGAGTACCCCATAGCCTCCTCCACGGTGGTCGGCAGGAGGGTGAGAAGCAGAAGGTCCCCCGCGGAGGGCGACGACGTGTACCTGGTCGGCATGGTGGGTGCTGAAGCCGCGTGGCTCATGGGAGCGGGAGTGGAGGTGGAGGAGCTCACCCCCCTGCCGAAGGCGCTGAAGCTGCACAGCGCAGAGCCTCTCAAGCTCCTCCACGACGTCTCCGAGGGAGGGCTGCTCGGAGCGCTCCTGGAGGTCAGCACCTTCTACCGCTGCACAATCACTGTGGAGAGGGGTAGAGTGCCCGTGCATTCTCGCGCACCGAGGCTGGGGGAGCTGCTCTCGCTGCCGAGCTACGGGGCGCTGGTGGCAGTAGCCGAGAAGGGCTCACGGCTGGAGGAGTTCTGCAGCAGGGAGGGGCTCGAGTGCAGCTGGATCGGGCGTGTGGGCAGAGCAGGGGTGGGCGTCAAGGTGGACGGCGTGGTGTTCAGCGAGGCTCCTCCCAGCGAGCTGGTGGCGCTGTACGCCCCCTCCGCTGCTGGCAGAGAGGAGGCTGCAGCAGTGGCGCTCGCGGCGAGCAGGCTGCTCCGGCTGAGAGGGCTGGAGCGCTTCGTCCCTGAGGTGGGGATGAACATCGCTTACGCTAAGCCTGGCGCCACGGCTGAGAGCGATGTGGCGGCGATCGAAGGGCGCATAGTCAGGACGCCGCGCGGACTCCGGCTCTGCGGCAAGCCAGCCTACGGGGCTTCGAGGCACCTAGCCAGGGTGCTCGTCGAAGCAATGAAGCGAGACCCGCGGCGGAGGGCTGCTGTGAACCTCAAGCCTAGCCCGGAGCTGCTCAGCGCCCTGGGGGAGCTCGGCCTCAGGGTGGCGAGGGTTGAGCCGCGAGGCGCGTGCCCTGTCGCGGAAGCCATTGCCGCTGGCGTCGAGGCAGACGCCTACTACTACGAGGCAGCCCCGGGGCTGGAGCCGTCCCTCGTCATCCTCGCGGAGAGCCCGGCGGGTCTGGTGGAGCTGCTCGAAAAGGCTCTCTCGCTCCTCCCGCGCAAGGCTGATATAGCCTAGCCGAGTTCTGGGCACTGGATGATGTCAGCTTGCCCCCCGGTGATCGGTGATCCTGATTACCGCGTTCTGACGCCCCCGCGAACCGGTTAAATACCGGTTTGCGCGCAGTGGAGCTCTGATGACCAAGCTGCTATACCAGCTGGACAGCTACTTGAGGGAGTTTGAAGCAACCGTGGTCAAGGTTGAAGGCAACAAGGTGTACCTGGACGCCACGGCCTTCCACCCCGGGCCGAGCGGCGGCCTAGACACAGACAAGGGGTGGCTGGTCCTGCCCAGCGGCGAGATGGTGGAGGTTGTGCAAGCTGTCGAGGAGGGCGGTGAGGTCGCCCACGTAGTAGCCGACGCCTCCCCCTTCGCGCCAGGGCTGAGGGTCAAGGGTGTCATAGACTGGGAGAGGAGGTACAGGATGATGCGCCTCCACACGGCGAGCCACGTTCTCGCAGCTGTCCTCTACCGGAGGTACGGTGCCCTGGTCACAGGAGGGCACATCCAGCCCGACTCGGCTAGGGACGACTTCGACCTCTCCGGCGTCGAGGACTGGAAGGCGGCGCTGATGGAAGCAGTTAATGAGAGCAACGAGATCCTGAAGAAGTGCCTAGAGGTCAAGGTGTACTGGCTCAGCCGTGAGGAGGCTATGAGCATCCCCGGGATTGTGAAGCTCGCCGGCCGCCTCCCACCTGAGGTCTCGCAGATAAGAGTGGTCGAGATCCCCGGCGTGGACCTGCAGGCGGACGGAGGACCCCACGTGAAGAACACGTGCGAAGTGGGTGAGATAGTCGTAGAGAAGTTCGAGAGCAAGGGGGCTAGGCGGAAGAGAATAGTGTATAGAGTCCAGCCGTAGCTGGCGCAACCAATTATATGCTCTCCCCCTCTAATCCTAGCGAATGAGCAAGAAGCTGGCTGCTGGTGATAGCAGCAGTAGGATTCGCAGCGCTCGTAGCAGCGCTAGTTCTTCACCTTCTCCAGAGACAGCTGCCAGCAGCGCTGCAGCCCAGCCCAGCACCTCCTGCGGAGCGACAACCACAGGTGGAGGCACCCTTGCAGGCGGAAGCAGGAGAGAGGCCTACCGAGCAGCCGAGACCCCTTATCGTCGCCACCATCGAGGCTGGTGAGGGTGGCAGGGTTCTGGTGAACGGCACCGAGGCTGCCGAGTGGAGCTCCACCTCGCCCTTCACCCTGGTGCTCGAAGCCGTGCCGGAGGGGTGCGTGAGGTTTGAGCGGTGGGAGGTGAACGGCACCGCCGCGCTGGGGCAGAACCCCCTCACCCTCACGATAGCGGGCAACACCACGGTGAGGGCGGTGTTCGCGGAGGTTCCGAGAGGCGCTAGGTTCAGGGTGGTTGTCACCTCGAACAGCTCCAAGGCTCTAGCCGCCGCCTTCGTGAACGGATCCCTGGTGGTGCTGCCCCACGAGGTGGTCGCACCCGCCTGCGCGGNTCTCAACGTAACCTCCTACCCGTACGGGGGGCTGAAGCCCCTCAACGGCACGGTGCTGNTCCTGGTCACCGGCGACACCGAGGTGAAGCTCCACTACAGGCTCGTGCACCCGCAGGTCTACGAGGCTGTGGCGGTCATCAACGGGACGCTCCAGCCCGTGGAGGTGCGCACCGACCCCTTCGGCAGCTACTACTACACCCTGAGGGCGGGGGAGGACGGCTGGCTGCACNTCAAGGGGGCAGCCCTCCTCTANATCTACATCCCCTGGAGCTACACCCGCGTGCTGGTCGAGGCTAGGGTCGTGGAAGGCTCGCTGNGAGTTATAAGGTTCTGCGACTGGGGCGCCCAGCCCTACGACTCCTACGGGGTATTCCTCGACGAGCGGAGACCGAGGGTGGAGTTCATCGGCTGCGAGGTGGCGCCCCAGTACGGCGAGCCGAGCATCAAGGCGGGGGGCACCAGGTACGCGCACATGGNTCCAGGCGCGCTGGAGCTCTACGCCAACGGCGAAGCCTGGGTGAGGATCCAGGCGTATCCGTAAAGATTTTCTTTACTTTCCTCTCTGTCTTTCGGGGCGGAAGCAAGGTGTTTATCTGCTTCCGCTCCTAGTTAATTCGTGGAGTCTAGAGAGCGCATAATCGGCGTATTCGATAGTATCGCGAGAAGCTACGACGAATGGTACGCCCAGCCAGCCGGGCAGGTAGTTCTCCGCACGGAGGCGAGAATGCTCGATGCAGTGCTGCCGAGAGGTCTCGGGGTGGAGGTAGGGGCTGGAACCTGCGTCTTTCCGCCCCTGCTCTCCCGGGACAGGGAGATCGTCTGCCTGGACCCCGCTTTGGGCATGCTAAGCCTGTGCCGGGGTAGGTGCCCTCACCCTGTCGCGGGCACAGCGGAAGAGCCTCCCCTCAGGCGTGGCTCCCTGGACTTCGCCTACATGGTGGCTGTGCTCGAGTTCCTCGAGAACCCTGGGAGGGCTCTCGCGGCCCTTGGGAGCCTGCTCAAGCGGGGCGGTGTGCTCGCCGTGCTCTTCATCGAGAGGGAGAGCAGCTGGGGAAGGCTCTACAGGGAGCTCGCGGAGAAGCGCGCGGACCCCGTGCTCGCCGTCGCCCGCTTCCTGTCGCTAGGAGAGGTCATCAGCCTCGTGGAGCGCTCGGGCTTCAGGGTGCTTAGGATCCTGCAGGCGCTCGACTACAAGCCCCTCGCAGTGCCCGAGGCTGAGCCACGGATCTATGAGGGAGCCTCCTGCAGCGACTGCGGTGTCGCCCTGGTGGCCGCGGTGCGCGGTTAGCTCTGAGGCTTCGGGGAGCGCACGGNTAAGCCTAGCTTCGCGAAGAAGAGAGGCCACCTAGCGATAGCCTTTGCTACGAAGGCCGGTGTCACGCAGCCTGCGGTCACACACTCAAGGACCTCCACGGGCGCGGACCTGATGAGCTCCGCCCTACCCCTGGGCGGGAGGGACTCAAGCTTCCTCAGTATCGCCAGCTGCACTTTGATGTTGAAGGGGAGCCCAGTCCTCTCGAGCTCCCCGGAGAAGTCCGCACCCGTGGTGAGCGACCTGAAGAGGGCCAGCGAGGAGAGCATGCCCGGCCTGATACCCTCGCCGCTGAGAGGCATGACGGCGCCCAGGGCCTCGCCAACCCTCAGCGCACCACCCCGCTGCAAGAGGCCACCCGAGGCTATCATACCTCCTTCGACCCGCTCAACCTGAGGTCTGCCCAGCCTCCTCAGCAGGCTGTGAAGGCGCGCTTCTAGGACGTCAAAACCTGTGAGCCCACCTACGCCGACCTTAGCCCTGCCACCGCCCAGGGGGAACACCCACGAGTACCCAACGAACTCTGTCTCGAAGAATATCTCGATGTACTCGCTATTCCCCTCACTCACCCCGCGCGCGACCGCCTGCAATGCCCGCGCTTTAACTCCGTCGTAGGCCACGTGCCCTCTAGCATCCACCACCACGTCATACCCCTTCAGCCTGGTCGGATCCACACCCTTCCTTCTCACAGTAATGCCCTCGAGGAGGTGCTTAAGGAGCCCCTCCTTGTCGACGATGTACCCGTACCTCCTGCCTTCACCCTCCTTCTCCACGCGCCCTTCCACGTAGACCCTGTATCCTCTCACCTCACACAGGACAATGTCCTCAGGAACCCTGAAGAAACTCTCTATGGTGTAGGGGACTGCCCAGCCGCACGGCTTGGCAGCGAGCTTGGGCAGAACCTCGAAGACCTCGACCCCGAAGCCTGCGTCACACAGCAAGCGGGAGAGAAAAGCACCGGCAGGTCCAGCTCCCACGATGGCTATGCGGTCGGAGGTGGGCATCCCCAGTCACCGCGCTAGCCGAGGCTCTCCAGCTCCTTCTCGAACTCCTCGATACTCATATTGCTGAACTGGAGAATCACCTGGACTTTATCCGGCCTGACGAGAGTCACCACCGCATCCCTGTAAGCCCCCTTAACGAGCGGCCCGTACTTAGCCGTAACCTTCCCTCTCTCCTCGAGCAGCCTCACAACCTTGTCGAAGCAATCCTCGCGGATCTTGAGGACGTAGGTCTTCGAGGAGGCGCAGACAAGGTTCTTGGAGACCACGCACATGGCTACTCCCTCCCCTTTGCTGCGCGTTATTTTTAGATATTTCTTCCCATGCAGGAGGGGCGTGAGTCTCCACGCGCTCCACGGGCTCGCGGTGATACTGCTCCCCATAGCGGTCATCGCGGTTCTCCGGAGAGGCGTTGTCCAGGCTTCCGCGGTCACGCTCGCCTACGCGCTAGCAGCCTACTTACTCACCAACGGCCACGCGGATCTCCCAGGGATCCTCGCCAACGGGTTGATCACAGGGTTGCAGATCTCCTCGATCATCTTCACAGCTATCTACTTCTATAACGTGCAGAGAGGGCTCGGCGTGGAGGAGGAGCTCAAGCGGAGGATCGGGAGCCAGGGAGCCCCTTTTCTCTACATAGCAGTCTTCTTCTCCGGCTTCGTCGAGAGTTTCTCCGGTTACGGAGTACCCCCCGCCGTCGTGGCACCTCTCCTGCTGAGCGCTGGGCTCGACCCCTTCCGCGCCACAGTGTCGGTAGTGGTAGGGCACACCTGGGCCGTGCCGCTGGCAAGCATAGGCGTGCCCACAGCAGTCCTAGCCGCGCTGACCGAGGTCGACGTCGGGCAGCTGGCAGCTGCAACTGTTGTCTCGGGCTCCCTGTCACTTGCGGCGATAATAGCCCTCGTATCTGCCAAGTACCTCAGGCAGGGAGCTCGCGAGATACTGCCAGCATTTGCACTAGCCTTACTCTTCGCGCTGCTAGGTCCTGTTACAAAGGTGTACTCAGCCGCGGTGCTCGGGCTGGTGGGGCTGACGCTGGGGCTAGTGCTTTCAGGCGGTCTTGGCAGGGCCCTGGAAACCCTGGTCGTGCTTAGGTACTACCTCCTCTTGGTGCTTCTCCTGCTCGCTTCCAATCTGCTCGGTTTCGGTGGCCTGCAGTACACATTCCTCGTGATTCTGGCGGCAGCCTTGCTCTCGCAGTTCCTAGAGAGGAAGTTCTCCAGGGACGCCCTCAGGCGCAGCATCTCGATGACCACGCGCTCCATAATCGCCGTCGTTCTCTTCGCTGTGGTCGCGGAGCTCGTGAAGCGCGGCGGTTACATGCGCAGCCTAGCGCTAATCCTCGCCGAGGTCGCAGGTCCCCTTTACGCGCTGGCGGTACCCATTGTGGGCGCTGTGGGGGCCTACGCTACAGGGAGTGCCACGACGAGCAACCTCATCTTCTCCACGCTCCAGAAAAGTTACGCGGACGCTGTGGGCTTTGACGCGGTAGCACTCCTAGCGCTGCAGAACGTAGGTGGGGGGCTCGGCGGGATGGTGTCGCCCGCCAAGATCGCTGTAGCGGCCTCGACGACTGGGGGAAAAGAACTGGAGCCCAGGTTATTCAGGGAGGGCTGGAAAGCTCTCTCCGTGGTCATCTTCCCGCAGGTGTTGGTGGCGTTCTTGCTACTCCTAGGCAGGGGCTAGGGCTGCTGTGGCTACCGCAGCTTTGCCTGCCTGTTCACCCTGTACCAGAAGGTTGCGAAGAAGGGGTTCAGCCCCCTGCCCGGCTTGACCAGCTTCAGCCACTTCTCGTCGATCGCTGCCCCTAGCTGAAAGGCGCGGCTCGACAGCCTGTGCAATTCTTCCACGCCCGCTTTGCCCTCGAGGAACATTTCTCTGAGCCTCGTGCTCTCCTCCGCGAGCTTCCTCTCGGCCTCCAGCACGTCGCTCCTGATACCGCCCGCGTACTTCGGGTAGCTGTACAGCAGGAGCCTGTGTAGCTTCTCATGGCGCCACCAGTAGGTCTCGGGGTCGTAGACCCCCTTCGGCTCCGGTCCCAGGTTGGGGATCCCGGATTCGAAGAAGACAGGTTTGTAGAGGGAGATGCAGGGGCTAGAGGTGGCAGTCACCCACACCACGGGGCACTTCTCGTAGAGCAGGGCGATCATCGAGCCTGCAGTCTGCGAAGGCCGCGTTAGGCCTCCCGCGTGCATGCAGATATCCCTCATGGAGCCGCGGGAGGGCGCATAGTTCTCTTCAAAGCTGTGCGCCCTCATGACCCGTGCGACGAGCTCGAAGTCTATCCGGCCCACGCTACCCCTCAGCAGGGTCTGGGTGAACCTCTGCCTGTCACGCCCCTTAGCCACGCTCGTGTAAAGGCGGTCCGAGTAGCACCTAGCGAAGCTGAAGTCCTCCTCCCCCTTGCACCACCCCATCTCGACAGCGTACTCGACAACCCCCTTGCTCGCTAAGTCCCACTTCTTCTCTATGCTCAAGGCGTTAGAGATGCTGCGGACATCCCTCACCTTCTCTGCTACCCAGAACTTCCCGGCGGTCTCGAGCACCCATGCCTCCCTCGGGTCAGCGATGATGAAACTGTTATGGTAGTAGAGCTTGCCCGTGGCACTGCAATTCCCGCCCTGCCCGTACTCCTCCAGGAGGCTGATGATGAGGTCGAGCGCCTCCCTGGCTGTGCGGGAGCGCTCGAGAGCTAGCCTCAGCAAGTCCATCCCGGTAAGCCCTGTCCTCGCGTAGGGCAGCTTCGTGAACACTGCCTCGTTCCCTATGGCGACACCGAACTCGTTCACACCCATTTCGGCGCCCCACATCCAGTACGGCCTCGAGANNANCACCGCGTANGTCTCCTTAACCTGGGGGACCTTGATGTAGGTGCACTGCACGTACTCCTTCTCGTGCTGCATCCGGGGAATGTACTCGACAACCTGGGCCTCGTTAGGCTCTCTGTCGCTGTTCTTAGCGAAGATTCGTCACCCCCTCCCTGGTGGTGTTCGGGAGCGCGACGATTGTGTCGCACACAGCAGGAGAAAACCTTCTCGGCTTAAGTGTTTACCGCGCGCTCTACCGATCTCTGCAGGAGGGACTACTCCAGGCCAGCCCGAGCTCCTCCAGGAGGTCTGGAGCTAAGTGCTTACCTTCCCATGCCACGCTGCCATCCCGGAGCACCACCACCCAGTCTGCTAGGGCGAGCGCGAGGCTGCTATCCTGGGTGGCGATGAGCACACCCTTGCCTCTGGCGCGGGCGTCGCAGGCGATCCTTACGAGCTGGGCTGCAGAGCGCGGGTCCATGTTCGCCGTTGGTTCGTCCAGCAGCAGGAACTCCGGATCGTACACCAGTATCGAGGCAAGCGCGACCCGCCGCTTCTCTCCCAGGCTCAGCGCGTAGGTGGGTCTGCCCATTAGGTGCGCTATGCCCAGCAGCTCCGACACCTCGGCAACCCTTCGCTTCTTCTCCTCGCCGCTCAGCCCCAGCTGATCGAGCGCGAACAGCAGCTCCTCCCTCACAGTTGGGTTGAACAGCTGGTCGTCAGGATCCTGGAATAGCACTCCGATCCTCCTCCGAGCTCCCGGCAGCTGGCTCCAAAGAGGTATTCCGTCAAGCAGCACCGCACCCCTATTGGGTCTGATAAGCCCGGCTAGTGTCAGCAGGAGCGTCGTCTTGCCCGAGCCGTTTGGCCCGAGTAGGGCTACCACCTCCCCTCTCCTCAGCCTGAGCGAGACACCTCTCAGCACCTCTCCAACACCAGGGTAGCTGACCCACAGGTCTTTGCCCTCAAGCATGACGCTCTCCCGGCGCGCGCATACTACAAACCGCTCACAAACGCTAGGGTCGATGCGAGTGCTAGAGCTACGGGGGGCGGCTGTGCCCGGCGAGTGCTTTCTCGCGCTCCCTTCGTGGAGGCGAGTCCTCGTCGATTCAACCCCGAAGCTACGGGCTTCGATAGCCATGGCAAGAGCCCTCGAGCGCCTGAACCCTAGGAGGAGCATGTCTCCCACCACACTGGCAAGCACTGACCAGGAGTAGCGCCGCTCTCGAGAGAGCAGCCGGGCTTCTCTCGCTAGCAGCATGCGAGCGGTGTCCCTCGTGAAGGCAGGTATCATCCTCAGGGTCAGGACCACTTGCATCAGGATATATCGCGGCAGGCAGAGCTGCTCGAGAGCGGCGAGGAGGCCGTACCAGCCAAGGTACGCTACTATCCCTGTGAAAGCGGCGGCTGAGCCCGTGGATCGGGCGACGAAGAGGATGCTTCTCCCAGCGGGCTGCTCGGCAGCAAGGGCTGGCAGAGCCACCACAGAGGAGAACACCAGTGCGAAGCATGTTATGGTAAACCAGCTCCGTGTTTTCCCGGCTTGTAGGGAGAGGAGGGCTCCAAAGGCTATCGACAGCAGCGGTGTAAGTATGTTGCTGGCAAATGCGGCCTCGATGTTGACGATAAGCCCTAGGGCAAGGGTCAGCCGCGCAGAGGTAGAAGGGCTGCGCGCCTCGCTCAGCTCGTCCAGGATGGAGGATGCTCTCTCCAGGAAGGTTTGGCTCGAAAAGGAGGAAAACCTTCTTCTCATTCCCAGCATGAAGCTTCACTCCTACCTGAGCAGCCTGAGCAGAAGGAGCCCTAGCGCCAGGACAGCGCCCACGCCAATGAAGCCAGACACGATATAGCCCAGCCAGTCAGGGAGCCCTGGAACCGTGTAGTCGAGGAAGGGAGTCCAGTTTATCTCCTCGGTGATTTCCCTCAGCCCTAACGCCTCAGCTGCGATGTCCAGGGGCTCGTGGAATCCGACGAGCTCGGCAAGATGCACCCCGAAGACAGGGCTCACAACTACAAGTGCGAGTGTGAACAGCAAAGCCCTCCTGTGCCTCTCCAGCAACTGCCTTGCGCTCATGCCCTCCCACCGGCAGCAAGTGCAGGAGCCCTCACCCTAAGGTGCGCGTAAACAGCGGCAGTGATAGCACCCTCGANGAGCCCGAGGAGAGCATGCCAGCCGCCCATTACCGGCAGGGTCACTGAGAACCCGTAGAGGAACTGCCCTGCTAAGCTCGATAAGCCGAGCTCTAAGCCGCACGCTAAACCCGCGAGAGTTAGGCTGAGCCAGCCCGCGAGGAAAGCGCCCGCAACCCTCCAGCGCTCGGGGAAAGCCCTATAGACCAGGTGCCCGGTGAACACAGCCACGACACCCATATTGAGCACGTTCGCGCCAAGGGTTGTTATCCCGCCGTCGTGGAACAAGAGGGCCTGCACGAGGAGCACGAGGAGCATTACGAAGTAGCCGAGCCACGGCCCCACAAGTATTGCTGAGAGAGCCCCGCCCACCAGGTGCAGGGAAGTACCCCCGGGCAGCGGCCAGTTCAGCATCTGCGCCACGAAGATCGCTGCAGCCAGCACGGGCACAAGGTGCTTCGCCTCGTCGCTCGCAGGCTTAGCTCTCCTGAAAGCAACAATGCCGAAAGCCAGCGCGACCAGGTACGTGGTCGCGCAGGTGGCAGGGTCGAGGAAGCCATCTGGGATGTGCATGCTGCCCGCCCACCATAGGAGTAAGGCTGCTTAATAAGTATTACCATGTTACCAAAAAGTATTACGTGTTGAAGATGTTCTGGGAAAAAGGCTTATCTAGCTCAGGCTCTAGGCGCCCACGTTATGAGCAGGCTGAGGATGTGGCTGCTGGCCACGAGGCCCTGGTCCTTCGTTATGACATTTGTCTCGATAACCGGGGCGGCTGCCTACACCTACGTGCGCTTTCACGCCTTCAACCCCCTGTACTACGTTGCTGTTCTCATCGGTGTCACCCTGCTGCACGCCGCGGCCAACGTGCTGAACGACTACTACGACACTGTGAGGGGTGTCGACGTGCCAGGCGCACCCACCACGCTCTACCGCCCGCACCCGATACTCACGGGCTTCGCGTCTCTTCAGCAGGTTAGAAACTTCGGTCTCGCTCTCCTGGCTGGCGGGCTCGCAATCGCTGTAGCTCTCGCTGCGGTGAGGACGCTTGTCGTGGTGCTCCTCGCCCTGGTGGGCGTCGTGCTGCTCTTCACATACTCGGGCCCACCGGGGCTGAAGTACCGCGCGCTCGGAGAGCTCGGAGTCTTCCTGAGCTGGGGTGTCTTCATGTGGCTTGGGACGTGCTATGTGATGACGGGCTTTCTGGCGCTGGATCCGGTCATGGCTGGTTTACCGATAGGCATGCTCGTTAGCGCTGTGCTCACCGCTAACAACCTGCGGGACATAGAGTTCGACAGGAGCCGGAGAGCCATCACGCTGGCAGTCCTACTTGGCAGGGAGAAGGGACTCGCCTTCTACGCCGCAGAGGTCTTCGGGGCCTACGCTGTGACAGCCCTGCTAGTCCTGCTGCGCGCACTACCCCTCTACTCGCTACTTGTGCTGCTTACACTGCCGCAGGCCGCGGGTATCTTGAGGAGGTTCAGGTCGAGTATCCCAGAGAACGCCGACCCCCTGACTGCCCAGCTCGCTCAGAACTTCGGCATACTCTACACTGTGGGCTTCCTGCTCCAGGCGATCCTACCCCTCTAGCTCTCTGAGGGCCTCGAGCGCGGCATCCGGCCTGTCCGTGGCGACTCCGTCTATACCTCTCTCGAAGAGCTGCTTGATGGCTTCTTTCTCGTTCACAGTCCACGCGACCACCCTCAGCCCCATTCTGTGCGCGAAGCCCACAGCCTTCTGCGAGGCCAGCCTGTGGAAGGGCAAGATGAAGCGGCAGCCGAGCTGCCTCGCCCTCACAATAGCGTCCACGGGCTTCGCGTACAGAAGCCCCGTGTAGGCGCGCGGCTGCGCGGACCTAACGGCGCCGAGGGCCTCCTCGAGGAAGGAGATGAACACTGTGCCCTCCAGCGCGCCAGCCCGCACTACGTCCAGCAGCGCCGGTTTGGCCGCCGGGGCCTCCTTGAGCTCGAGGAAGAGCACCGCCCTCCCCCTAACCTCCTCCAGCACCTCACCCAGCGTGGGGACGCGCTCCCCAGAGCTGAGTATGACGGATTTCACCTCCTCCANGCTCATCTCGGACACCCTCCTTNGCACCCCNGCCACCCGCGCNAGGTCNTCGTCGTGGACNATGACCACGTGCCCGTCTTTGGTCACCCTGGCATCGACCTCGACCGCGTGCGCACCCATCTCCACTGCCCTCCTGATGGCGCGGAGCGTGTTCTCAGGCTCGTATGCGCTCGCACCCCTGTGAGCAACCACGAAGCGCGTGGTGAGAAGCTCCTCCACACTCGTCTAGCATCACCTGAGGAAGGCTACTGAGACGAAGACCACGGCCATGTACATGTTGACCAGCTTGAAGGCTCTGTAGGCATGCCACCGGTACTCGCCGCTAGCAAGCCCCCTCACGAGCAGCGCGAGAGCGGCAGCCAGAGGGGCTAGCGAGACGACCAGCCCCACTGTGGAGAGCAGCCCCTGCAACGCGAGGAGAGCTGTGAGCCCTGACACCAGGGCGGCTACCACCAGGGAGGCTTGAACACCCGCTCTTTCGCCGTACACCGCGGGGAGCATGGGAACCTCAGCCCGCCTGTAGTCGTCGGCGTAGTAGGTGGCCAGAGTCCATATGTGCAGGGAGCTCCAGAGCGCCACGAGTAGCATTAGCAGGATACCCCCGGTGCCGAAGGACCCTGTCGCGGCGGCCCAGCCTCCCAGCGCGGGCATCCCCCCGGCAAAGCCCCCGAAGACCACGCTCCANGGGCTTCTCCTCTTCAGCAGAACCGTGTACACTAGGATGTCGATGAGGAAGCCCGCCAGGCCTGCCGCNAGGAAGTACACGTTGACTGTTGACGCCAGCAGAAGCCCCAGCATCAGCGCGGCGGCGCTCACCACGGTAGCTGTCCTCTTGCTCATTCTCCCAGAGGGTATGGGCCTGTTCCTCGTCCTGAACATTGCCGTGTCGATGTCGGCGTCAAGCACCATATTGAAGCCCGTGGTCCCCGAGATCGTGAGGAAGAAGGAGAGAGCAGCCACGGCGAGCATGAGCAAGTCCACCCTGGAGCCGCTAGCCGCGACATATGCAAGCACACCGGTCAGGAGCAGCAGCAGGGTCTGCTTCACCTTGAAAAGCTCCAGCAGTGTTTTCACACACCTTCCCCTGCGCTCCTACGACGCCACCATTGTAGTTAAACCTTAGCGCGCGGTCAGCCCCTGGCCGGTCTGGCGGAGACCTCAACGTCGAACGCTGACACGGTGTAGCTCACGCGCAACGCGGANCCGTTGCTCAGGAAATCGACCACGATGCTCTCAGGAGCGCACCCGGAGGCCCTCAAGCGCCCGGAATACCTCGCGGGGCTTGGTGCCGCGGAGCTGGCTATGCTTCTGAGCTCTGAGAAGATCCTCTGGCAAAGCTCCCTGCACTCTCCCTCGAAAGTTACTTCGACGACCCCGCCCTGCCGGCGGCTGCTCCTCCTCTCCGAGGACAGGGCCAGGGAGAGCACCTTGTAGAGGAAGGTGTCCTCAACCGTCCAGCCTCCTTCCCGCGCGAGCCAAACCCCCTGGAAGTTGACCATCGAGTGTGAGGCGTTGGAGTACACAAGGTAGTTCTCGGCGCCCACCCCCTTCAGGACGACGACGCTGGTGAAGAGCTCTCTGGTCAACACGCTGACATTGCCCCTCACGAGCACTCTAGCGTCTGTGAGGTTCACGAGCTCCTCGAAGCTCCACCCCCGGGCGGAGCGTACTCTCTCCAGTGTGCACCGAGCAGGGTCTGGCTGCACTGTGAGTAGGGCTGATGCCACGGCCAGCAAGACCAGGAGCGCTGCGAGCAGGATCCACAGCCTTCCCACGCATCGAAGAGGCGCCTGGCACATAATTAACCCTTAGCAAGATAAAGAGTTTTTAACTCCATACGTGGGGCTTGAGCACGTGTGGGTTTCACGGCTCGTTGGGGGTGTGCGGGGGCTCCCGAGAAACATAAAGGTGCTGTCGCTCGGCTGGCTGGCTTGGTCTCCGGTTCAGTCGATGTCTGGCCCCTACATCCAGCTCTACCTGGGGAGCCTCGGCGCCAGTCCGGAGCAAATATCGGCGGTTCAGTCTGTGCAGAACGTGGTGAATGCTGCCTCCAGGGTTGTGGGCGGCTACCTGACCGACAGGAGGGGTAGGAAGAGGATCATCTGGCTCGGCACAGTCCTTGTCTCGGCCGCATACGCGCTGATGTCTCTGGCGCCCAGCTGGACAGCCTACGCGGCAGCCTCGATCCTGAACAGTGCCGCGCTCTTCTACCAGCCGGCACTGGAGAGCATACAGGCGGACTCCGTGGCGATGCACCTCAGAGGACGTGTCTACGCGATCTTGCACCTCCTCTCAGGCTCTCTCTCATCGGTTGCGCCCCTGGGTGGCGCCGCGCTCGTGAACACCCTCGGCATGGAGAAAGGTGTACGCGTATCCCGTTGCTCTCTCAGCGGTGGTGGGCCTGGGCGTGGCGCTTGCAAGGTACAGGTGGCTGGAGGAGACGCTCAGGGAGCCTGGATCTGGGGGCTCGCTGATCGATGCCTACAGGGAGGTTCTCAGCAAGCTGAGGGGCTCCATAAGGGACATGGTCGCCATGGACGCTGCGCTGAACTTCCTCGGCGGGTTAACCCTCCTCGGCAACTACTACGTGTTCCACGTCCTCGGCATCGATGCAACAGGGCTCGCGCTGCTCTCAAGTGTCTCCAGCGTAGTCGGCCTGCTCTCCACGATACCTGCAGGCTACCTGGTCGACCTAAGGGGCCGCGGCCCCTCGCTCCAGCTGGGCATACACCTGGGAACAGCCTCGCTGCTACTCTTCGTGGCAGCGCCACCGCGCAGCGCGTACACACTCCCNCTCCTGCTGCTCTCCGGCGTCGCGGGTGCAATAGGCGGGTCCCTCTACGGCCTAGCTCACCAGGCGCTCCGCGCTGATGTCTTCCCGCTGGAGAGCAGGGGCCGCGCGTACGCGCTGCTCGGACTACCCCCCGCTGCCGCTTGGTCTGCTGGCGCCGCTCTCGGCGGCTGGCTCTACGCGGTACTGGGGCCCTCCGCGCCCTTCGTGGCCTCCCTAATTCTCAGGCTTGTCCTCACACCCCTGCTTGTCTTCCTCTCGAGAAGGCTCTCGCGCGGCATAGACGCTGTCATCAATGGCGCGCTGCATGCACCGGCGGGAGCTAGCCCTCGAGGATCTCGCTGAGCGGCAGGTTTAGCACGGGCGGCGGTCTCCGCTTGTGCTCGCTACGCTTGTGCATCTGCAGTATCCTCTCGACAGTGCTTATGCTTATCCCGACCCTCCCGGCAGCTTCCTCGGCGCTGAGCCCCAGGTCGAAGACCGCATGGAGCACGGGGTCGATGACGTCGTAGCTCATTCCGAGCTCAGCCTCCGCCGTGTGCCCGGGCCAGGAAGCGTGGGCTGCTGGGCGTTCAGCGCGATCCTCTCCGGAAGCCCCAGGTGGAGTGCCAGCTGGCGCACCCACGTCTTGTAGAGCCCGCCCAGCGGCAGCACGTCAACGCCGCCGTCCCCGTACTTGGTGAAGTAGCCTATGAGGAGCTCGCTCCTGTCACCGCTGCCGATGACCAGGTAGCGCTTACGGTAGGCTCGCTGGTGCAGCACCGTCATCCTCACGCGCGCGGCAACGTTTCCTCTCTCCAGCGGGGTCATCTCCCCTAGCGCCCTGTCGAAAGCCTGGAGCACAGGCTCTATATCGACGACTTCGACATTCTCGCGCGGCACCCCAGCGTGCTCCACCACGAGGAACGCGTCCTCTAGATCCTCCTTAGGTGTTGCGGCGGAGGGCAGGATCATCAGGTGGGTGTTCTCGGGCCCGAGCGCGCGGGCTGTGAGCACCGCCGCTACCGCGCTGTCAACACCGCCGCTCACGCCGACCACACCACCCCTCGTCCCGGCCTCATCGAATACGTACCTTCGCAGAGCTTCCACGAGCAGGCGTTCGACCTTAGCGGCGTTAATCCTTGGGAGCACGCAGGTACGCCGCGTCGTGTTTATTAATTACTAGCGCGAAGCATGGCACGTGAGTGTGACNAAGTCCAAGCTTTTTTCCTTTCTGAGCCGTAGCGGCCTCTACTCGGTTGAGGAGAGGGAGGGCAGGCTCGTCATAAGCTTCTCGTCCCTGGACCTAGAGGGGGTCCTCGGCGGCTACGCTGAGATTACTATTGAGGGGAGGGAGGAGGGAGGCAAAGTCTACCTGCAGAGGGTCGCGGTGGTGCGTAACGGGTGGAGAGAGGAGGTTAGCGTGGAGGCCCTGGAGGGCTGGCTCGAGTACATCGAGCGGACAGAGGGCGGTGCCGGTAGCGCTCCACAGTCCTAAGAGCTTGTCGCGTTGTCCTCTTTGCCACGGGCGCGGGAGGGGGGCTGCGCCCACCTGTGCAGCAGCACGGCCCCTACTAGGGGTTTAAGTACTGCTGCTCGCCACATGAACTGTGCCGAAGGCGGAGGAGGGTGTTGTCGGACTGATCGGTTGCACACCGCTCGTCAAGTTGCGGAAGGTCGCCGGCGGCGCCCCCATCTTTGTAAAGCTTGAGTACATGAACCCCACAGGGTCACACAAGGACAGGGTCGCACTGTACATGATCAGGGAGGCGGAGCGGAGGGGACTGCTGGAGCCGGGAGACCTGGTAGTCGAGGCGTCGAGCGGCAACACCGCTCTCTCCGTGGCTTGGCTTGCCTCCCAGCTCGGCTACAGGGCCCTCATCGTCGTCGAGGAGGGGGTCTCGCCGGCTAAAGTGGCTCTGATCAGGACGCTAGGTGCCGAGGTGGTCTTCGCCCCCAAGGTTCCGTGGGGCCACCCGGACCACGCGGTGAAGCTAGCGGAGAGGCTCGCCGCTGAGCGGGGCGGGGTATTCCTTAATCAGTTCGAGAACGAGGCAAACGTGAAGGCCCACTACGAGACAACAGGGCCGGAGATATGCAGGGAGCTTGGAGACAGCATTAGTGCCTTCGTAATGGGGATTGGGACGGGCGGGACCATAGCTGGCGTCGCGAAGTTCCTCAGGGAGCGTGGCGTGCGGGCCAGAATCGTGGGGGTTGTGCCCAGGGGTTCCCCCATCGCCACGGGCCAGCAGACTCTCGGCGAGCCCATCGAGGGATTATCAACGAGTCTCTGTGTCCGGAATCTACACCAGGTACTCGAGCCTTGTGGACGAGGTGGTGGAGGTTGGCTACAGGGAGGCTTACGAGACCATGCTGAGGCTGGCGAGGGAGGAGGGAGTGCTCGGCGGTCTCTCGACAGGAGCAAATATCGCGGTCGCGGCCAGGGTGGCGGGTCGCCGTGGAGAAGGGGGTCGTGGTGACTCTGGCGCCTGACTCGATCTTTAGGTATACGCACCTGCTGCAAGGGTACGCGCGTGCAGGCATAGAGACGCGCAGCTAAGCGTAGTGCGGCGCGCACGGGACTCAGAATTGTATAGGAACCGTATAAACATAGCCACAATAACCTGGTTTTACCCGCTTTATGGCGATGGCCTGTGAAGTTAGTGTACCTGGTTCTCGACGGTGTTGCTGACAAACCTGAGGATGGTGTCACCTCGCTAGAGGCTGCTAGGAAGCCCGCCCTGGACGAGGTCGCTAGGCGCGCGAAGTGCGGTCTGATGTACCCAATCGAGAAGGGTGTTGCCCCCGAGAGCGATGCGGCTGTGTTGTCAATCCTCGGCTACAACCCCCACGAGGAGTACACGGGGCGCGGGCCCCTGGAGGCTGTGGGCGCTGGTCTCACGCTTAGGGAGGGCTACGAGGTGGCATTCAGGGCGAACTTCGCGACAATAGACCCCGACACGCGGAGGATCATCGACAGGAGGTGCGGTAGGAACTTGACCAGCGAGGAAGCCAGGGAGCTCGCTAGGGCCCTGGACGGCATGGCTCTCAACGTCTACGACGCGTATGCGAGGGTCGTGGCGACTGTGGGCCACAGGGCGGTCGTGGTGATAGGGAGCAGGAGCTTCCCTCTCTCAGACGCGGTGGACAACACGGACCCCGCCTACGAGAAGAAGGGCTATGTCTCTGTGTCTCGCCCCTCCTTCGAGCCCTACGTAGCCAGGGCTAGACCCCTCGTCAAAACTCCCGAGGCGCTCCGGACAGCAGAGCTGGTCGACATGTTCACCGAGCTCTCCATAAACCTCCTGAAGAACCACCCGGTCAACCTGAGGCGCGCTAAGGAGGGCAAGCTCCCCGCCAATGCGATTCTCCTGAGGGACGCGGGCGGCAGGCTGCCCAGGCTCCAGCCCATCCAGTCCAGGTTCGGCCTCAAGTTCGGCGCTGTGGCTGAGATGCCCGTTGAGATAGGGATCGCGCGCGTGCTAGGCATGGAGGTCGCCAGCGTCCCACCGCCCAGCGAGGACAAAGCCGCCGACTATGCCGTCAGGCTGGAGGCGACACTGAAGCTCCTCGATCAGGTTGACGCGGTCTACGTCCACCTGAAAGGCCCGGACGAACCGGGCCACGACGGCGACTTCAAGGCGAAAGTGAGGTCGATCGAGCTCATCGACGAGCACTATGTCGCCAAGCTGCTCCGCGAGCTACCCGAGGACACTGCGCTCATTGTGACCGCGGATCACGCCACACCCTACACGCGTAAAGCTCACACCGATGACCCCGTGCCCGTAGTGCTTATGCACGAGAAGCTACAGCCGGATGGCGCCAGAGCTTTCACAGAGCGCCCTCTGCGCGTCGGGCAGTCTGGGCTTTGTGGAGCACGGCTGGGAGCTGCTTCCCAAGGTCCTAAGCCTCCTCAGAAGCTAGAATGTGCGCGCGAGACCTGTGAAAAACCGGAGAGCTGTCTGGTGAGCACGGGCAGGAAGGAGTCATGAATCTAACTAGTTAAGCTAAAAAGGTTTCTACCTCGGAGCCTGGGCGCTGGCGTGAGCAGTGGTAAGCCCAGGCCTAGATCCCTTGAACTGGCTCTCGCGGCAATGTGCGCGGCTCTCTACGCCCTCGTGGGCTGGCTGAGCTACTTGGGAGTCTTCACACCAGTGCTGGGTGTCGTGAGGTTCTGGCCCTCAGTGTTCGTGCCCGCGGTTTTCGCAATCGCCTTCTCGCCGTACGTTGGCGGGGTGGGTGCAGCCATCGGCATATTTATCAGCGACATGATGATTCACGGCAACACCCTGCTGAGCCTCACTGTTGGTGTCCCGGCGAACTTCGTCGCATTCTACCTGACCGGTGTGCTCTACCGCAGGGTGAGGTCTAGCACCCTGCACACGATCATGGCGGAGATTACTGCTGCTCTCCTGGCTCTCGCCCTCCTCTACAGCTGGGGAGCTGTGCCGTGGGACCTCGTGGTGGCTGGCGCTGTAGCTGCCGCTGTGACGCTTATCCTGGCGCTGCTCTTCAAGGGTGAGGACAGGGCGATCGTCCTAGCAGGCTCCACCGGGCTGCTGGCAGGCTCTGCGATCGTGGGCGTGGGCGTCTGGCTCTTCAGCCAGTTCTTCGTGCTTCCCACGGGCGACTCCAGGCTGCCTCTCGTGGCCGCGGCTGTGTGGTTTGCCTGGACGTACTTCACCGAGGTGCCCTTCATCGCCCTCTTCACGCCACCCATAGTCAAGGCGTTGAGGCGCGCTGCGCTTGCGCGCGAGTGAGAGAGGTGCACAGCGTTGGCGCGGCTCTGCGCCGAGGCTTGGAGCCCTGCCGGTCTTTCGGGGCTTTGGGAGGCATGCCTGGTTCCAGGGGACGAGCTGAGGACTGGCGCTAGAGGCGCTGGGATGGCACTGGCGAAGGGGGTGAGGGCCCGGGTCTGCCTGAGAGAGGAGCCCGGGGTCAAGACGGTCATGAACGGCGTGGAGGGAGACTTCGTTGTTGCAAAGACTGTGGCCACCCTGCTGCTCGAGAGGGCCGGGCGCGAGACGGGCCTCTTCGTGGAGCAGTGGGTCGAGGTGCCCGTGGGAGGGGGGCTCGGCACAAGCGGTGCCAGCGCGCTGGCCGTGGCTCTAGCCACGGCGGAGGTGCTGGACCTGAAGGTGTCCTACAGGGAGGTTGCTCAGGTGGCGCACGTGACTGATGTGAGGTGCGGCACAGGGCTGGGCACGGTGTCGGGCTTGGCCGTGGGGGGTGCGGTGATCGTGGAGGAGCCGGGCGCCCCCGGTTACGACTCCGTGGACAGGATCCTCTTCGACCCCAGCTTGAAGGTGGTTGTGGGCTTCTTCGGCCCTATAGTGAAGTCCCAGGTTCTCCGCTCCGACGGTCTCTCGAGGGTGAATGCGCTGGGCCGCGCGGCGCTCGCTGAGCTCAAGCGCGAGCCCACGGTGGAGAAGTTCCTGGAGATCTCGAGGAGATTCGCGCTGAAAGCTGGGCTCACTACGGGGAACGTCCTGAGGGCCTTTGAAGCTCTCTCCAAGCTACCAGTGCTGGGGTACTCGCAAGCCCAGGTAGGAGACACAGTCTTCGTCGTAGCCGACCGCGACGTAGCCGTGGAGGCGGCACAACTACTGCAGAACCTCGGCGCCAGAGTGCTGTTGACCGAGGTCTCCTGGGAGCCAGCACGACTTCTTTAGCGAGCGCGCGCACGATTAAAGAACCTGGTGTCCTCCTCAATACAGGGGTTTCCGTGGGGTTTCAGGTCCAGTGCTTCAAGGTCGCGGTCGATGCTGCGAGGTGCAGGGGCTGCGGTGTCTGCTCCTCGGTCAGCGTCTGCCGCTCGCCTGGACGCTGCGTGGGGTGCCTGGCTTGCTTCTGGGCCTGCCACTACGAGGCCAGGTACCTCGCCCCCCACCGCGGAGCAGAGCAGAGCACAGTCCGGGTTCTCCTCGACGGCACGCCGGTGGAGGTGCTGGGTGGTGTGACGGTCGCGGAGGCACTGACCGCGGTTGGGTTTAGGTTCAACGAGCCAGGGCGGGAGCCTTCGCTCGCCTGCCGGACGGGTGGCTGCTGGAGCTGCGCGCTAGTGATCGACAGCGGGCTTGAGCGCGCCTGCATCACACCTGTTAAGGAGGGCATGCGGATCTCCACCGACGTGTCGGGCTTCGAGCCGAGGAGGATAGTCCATGGGCCGGAGCCCCACACCGTGGGAGGCAAGGCGACACCCTGGTGGGAGGTGGACTACCTCAGCTACGCGGAGGCGGCGATCTGGGTCGCCGGCTGCAACCTGCGCTGCCCCCAATGCCAGAACTACCTCGTGACCTACGACAATGTGAGCCCCGCGCTGACCCCGCGGGAGGCGGCACGTCTCCTGGTCGAGTGCCAGAAGCTTTACCGCACGAGGGGTGTGGCTGTCAGCGGTGGCGAGCCCACGCTGAATAGGAGGTGGCTGGTGTCCCTGTTCAGGGAGCTGTCGCGGCTCGCCGAATCCAAGGTTAGGCGTCACCTGGACAGCAACGGAACCCTGCTTACTCCCGAATACATCGACGAGCTAGTGGAGGCTGGCTGCAATAACATCGGTGTCGAGCCGAAGTGTGCGAGAGTGGAGACCTACATGCGCATAACAGGCCTGAGGGACCGGGAGCTCGCCCTGAAATACCTGGAGACTGCGTGGAGGGCGGTCGAGTATATCTACGACAACTACAGGGACCGCGTCTACCTGGGCGTGGGTCTCGTGTACAACAAGGAGCTCGTGAGCTTTGAGGAGGTGGTAGAGGCAGGAGAGCGGTTAGCGTCGATAGGAAGCGACATCCAGGTCACGGTGCTAGACTACTTCCCAGTCTTCCGGCGCCGTAGCCTCAGGAGGCCCAGCCCCCGCGAGATGCTTGAGGTGAAGAGAGCGCTGGAGGCCGCCGGCCTGGAAACCGTGATCGTGCAGACCAGCAGGGGCCACCTGGGACCTGGCGACAGAAGAGCACCGAGCTACTAGCGCCTCCGCTACCCCCGCCGCGCTGGATTTAAGAGCAAGCTCCGGGAAAGTGCAGGGGTTGTGAGCATGTCGCAGGCACCCAGGCTTGTCAGAGCTCACATCTTCGTCTCGGGCATCGTGCAGGGGGTCTTCTTCAGGTCTTCGATGAGGGAGGTGGCTCAGCGCTACGGTGTCACAGGCTGGGTCAGGAACCTGCCCGACGGCAGAGTCGAGGCGGTCATCGAGGGGGAGGAGGACAAAGTCCTGAAGGTTATCGAGTGGGCTAGGCGCGGACCCCCTCTCGCCCGCGTGGAAGATGTGGAAGTGATCTGGGAGGAATATAGGGGCGAGTTCAAGGACTTCCGGATTAGGTGGTAGTTGTTTGAGGAGGCTGCACAGGGTCTCCGAAGTGCTGCCTAAGGCCCTCCAGCACCTCCGCCCACCACCAGAGCTCGAGGTGCCTGCCGCGTCTGCTCTCGGGATGTACGCGGCCGAGAGGATTGTGAGCACCTTCAAGCTGCCTCCAGCCCCTAAGTCGGTTGTTGATGGCTACGCAGTGCGAGCTACCGACGTGGAGGCGGCGTCGCAGCACTCCCCCGTCCCCCTGCGCCTGCGCAGCGAGCTCCTGAGGCCGGGATCTCCAGGCAGGCCTGTGCTGGGCCCTGGCGAGGCTATCAGGGTAGAGACGGGCGCTCTGCTCCCGGAGGGAGCGGACGCGGTTGTCCCAGTTGAGGATGCAGTCGAGGAGGGCAGTAGGGTCCTCATCCTCAAGAAGGTTGCAAGGTTCGAGAACGTCTCGCTACCGGGGGAGGAGTACGACGAGGGCCTGGTGATTCTTGAGAGAGGCTCGAGGGTGACACCTGTCGCGGTCGCGGCGCTCACGCTGGAGGGGCGGGGCTCACTCCGGGTCTACGACCTCAGGGCGCGCTTGCTGAACGTGGGCGACGAGATAGTGAGCGGAACCTACTTCCGTCCCTTCACGCACCTCTTCGTAGCCTCCTGGCTGGAGCAGCACGGTGTCAAGGTGGTCGAGGTGTCCCAGGCTGGTGACGATGAGGAGGCTGTGGGGGAGTGGGTGTCCAGGGGCGGCGCCTACCTCGCGGTGCTCATAGGCGGGACCTCAATGGGCGGTCATGACGTCACAGTGAAGGCTGTGGAGAGGCTCAAGCCCGAGCTCCTGGTGCACGGCTTCGCGGTGCAGCCGGGCAAGACCGCGTGCCTAGCGGTGCTCGGCGGCAGGCCTGTCGTGGCCCTGAGCGGCC